>Ga0180219_1000128_pt1 | contig 87625 bp, 83 predicted proteins | sample eDN3rd30CBELigMG_FD_151338 | JGI IMG/M metagenome (GOLD analysis project Ga0180219, IMG submission 151338) | Enriched Miracle-Growth compost microbial communities from Emeryville, California, USA - eDNA 3rd pass 30_C BE-Lig MG (version 2)... ...
GTCAGGATGAAGCCGATAGGGAGTCCCTGATTGTCGCAGCGGGCGTGGACTTTGCTCGTAAAGCCTCCGCGTGATCGACCAAAAGCCTGCGCACAAGCCCCCCTTTTCCGCCCACTGCCGAAACATGCAGCTCCGTGCGGCGATAGCACGCACGCTCTGGTCGAACGAATTCTACATCGGGCGCTCGCTACTGGACGACTACATCCTGCATACCGCCAAGAATGGGGGCGGAGATTTGCCCGCGCGTGTCATCGCCGGTCTCGCGGCCGCTGGCGCTGACAGGCCAGGCTTCGTCCTCTACCCCCTGACCGGCTTCGGCATGGAAATGCCAGGTATTTTCGCGAAAGACAGCAAGCTCCGCTCCGAAGCGATCTTCAGGAAGGCGGGCTTTGCGGTCAGCACCCAGAGCAATTCATTCGATGCGGCCGTCGCCAGTATTGAGCGGATGGCACGGGGGCTCGGCGTAAAGCAACGCATCGACAAATCGGTTTTTTGGCACTTCGCCTACGCGGCGAAGTGGTTCGGAAAGAACCCACTCATGCTGGTGCGCCTCACATCCTTCACCGGCGACATGTACGAGAACCAGTTCCTTTATTCACTCAAGATCAGAGTGGCAGCGGCAAACCTACTGATGTTGCATTGCCTGTGCCAGGAGGCGGTCGGGCCGCCCAATCGGCATCGCAACTCATCTTTCGTCAACAACTTCGAGACACTCGACATCGCTCATTATATCATTGGTGATCGTCCGCAAACAATAACTCCGAACAATGCGCGACCCTCCGAAATAGCGCTGACCGACAAAAAGCGGTCTTCAAGCGCTTGGGAGTCGGGATGCGCTGGGTAGGACCCGCGAAAGCTGTGGCGGGACAGGCGAGCCCCGTGGCAGTCTCACGCAGAGGCTGGCCATCGCCGGTTCGAAAAGGAGGGGGCATGCTGCGATATCTTAGGGAGCGTCTGGAGGCCGGGCCAGTGGACGCCACCATCATGGCGGTGGGCGGAAACATGCAGGTCGCATTGAAGGTCCGGATCGAAGAAGCCGACGAGGTCGGGATGGTCTGTCGCGTCAAGGGCATGATGGGAGGCTGGAGCGACTCTCAGCTTCGACCATGGGCCTGCATTGGACACATCATGTTCCAGTGACCGGACCGCGCAGGGACGAACTCGAAACCGGAACTGTACCATTTGTTGGATCGCCTTAGAGGTTAGGGGGCCTTTCTGGGGGCTCGTTGACAATCGATTTCAATCAGATGCCTGAGAATCAGGTATTTTTTGGCAGTAGTTCGAGCCCGTCATCGCCATATTCCTGTCCGCCCACCATATTCCCGTTCGATCGTGCCCGCCTATGTCGGGATAATCCCCGGAAACCAGCATGTCTGGCCGGGAGAGGGCGGCCGGCGTCCGCATGGCGCGCTGGCGACCGCCCCGGACTGTGAGCCTTGCGAGCCTCTCCGATACCCTGCTCCGCATCGGGCATTCAGCATGGCCATGCCGCCGCGCACCGCGCGCCGTTCCGCCCGTCAACGCGCGGATGGGCCTTCCTTGTGCCGGCCGGTCAGGGGGTGGCGGGCGCCTCGCCGAGAATGGCGAGCGCGCCCAGCGTCAGCGCGGTCATGCTGGTGCGGATGGTGCTTTCCGGATCGGGGTGGAACAGCGGGCTGTGATTGCTCGGCGGCGCCATGCCCCGGCTGCGATAGTCGGCGCGCATCTCCTCCGTGACCCCGCCGACGCCGATCTGGACCGACGGCACGCCATTCTCGATGAACACGGAGAAATCCTCGCTGGCCGGCGATCCCGGCGCGCTCGCCGGCACCAGCGTCAGCCTGTCGCCCAGCACCGGCCGCAAGGCCGCGTCGAGCCGCCGGGCGAGCGCGATGTCGTTCATGACGGCCCCGGTGCCGCCCATCGAGACGATGTCCGGCGCCGGCGCATTGGCCATCATGGCGCTGGCCCGCGCGGTGCGCTCCACGCCGTCGCGCAGCAACTGGCGCACCTCCGGCGCATAGGAGCGCAGGGTCAGGCGCAGGGTCGCCGAATCGGGAATGATGTTGCCGACGGTGCCGGCATTGAACGCGCCGACGGTGACGACGCCGAAAGTGCCGGCATCCTTCTCCCGGCTGACGACCGTCTGCACGTCCGAGACGAAATGCGCGCCGATGACGATGGGATCGATGGTGCTCGATGGCATGGAGCCATGGCCGCCGCGCCCGTGGAAGACGATCTGCAGGCTATCGGCCGATGATGTCGCCGCGCCTTCCTTGAGCGTAACGGTGCCGGCCGGCAGCGGCGAGACATGGACGGCAAGGCCGAAATCGGGCCGGGGGAAGCGCGTGAGCAGGCCATCGCTCACCATCGCCTCGGCGCCGCCGATCCCTTCCTCCGCGGGCTGGCCGATGAAGACCAGCGTGCCATGCCAGCGGTCCTTGAGCGCGAGCAGCGACCCGGCGGTGCCGATCCACGCCGCCATATGCGCGTCATGCCCGCAGCTATGGGCAGTGAACTGGGCATGGCCGTCCACCGTCTCCTGATAGCGGCTGGCATAGGGCAGACCGGTCTTCTCCTCCATCGCCAGCCCGTCCAGTTCGGTGCGCACCAGCAGGGTCGGCCCCTCGCCGTTGCGATAGACCGCGACGATGCCGGTGCGGCCCACGCCTTCCGTCACGGTGAAGCCCAGCGCGCGCATCCGCCCGGCGAGCAGCGCGGCGGTGCGGGTCTCGCGGAACGCGGTTTCCGGGTGGGCGTGAATATCCTCGTAGAGCCCCCGCAGGTCCGGCCAGCGCTGCGTGAACTGCGCGGCCAGCTCGGTTTCGCTCACGGCCTGGGCATGGGCATGCCCGGCCGCGATCAGGGCTGCCCCGGCCAGCATGACTCCGATCCGTCGCTTCACGTCCCATTCTCCCCTTGCGATCCCGCGCGGACCGTCCCGTCCCCTGCATCGCCGGGGCGGGGCCGGCTTGTCAACTCGGCCGGTCCTACAGCGGAAGGCCGGCATAATTCTCCGCGATGCTGGTCTGCGCGGCGACGCTGGAGGCGATATAGTCGAGTTCGGCGACCTGCATCGCCCGCTCGAACGGGCCGTCTTCCGGGAAACGGTGCATCAGCCGGGTGAGCGACCAGGAGAAGCGCTCGGCCTTCCACACGCGGGCCAGCGCCTTGTCGGAATAGCCGGCAATGGCGTCGGCATCGTTGCGTTTGAAGAAGGCGGTCAGCGCCTGCGCCGCATAATGAACGTCGCTGGCCGCCAGGTTGAGGCCCTTGGCGCCGGTCGGCGGCACGATATGCGCGGCGTCTCCGCACAGCATCAGGCTGCCATGGCGCATCGGCGCGAACACATAGGAGCGCAGCGGGGCGATGGATTTCTCGATCGACGGGCCGCGGACGATATGCGCCGCCGCCTGCGGACCGAGCCGGGTGGCCAGCTCGTCCCAGATGCGCGCGTCCGGCCAGTCCTCGATCTTCTCGCTCAGCGGCACGTCCACATAATAGCGGCTGCGCGTGGTGCTGCGCTGGGAGGCGAGCGCGAAGCCGCGCGCGTGATTGGCGTAGATCAGCTCGTGATTGCAGGGCGGCACATCGGCCAGGATGCCGAGCCAGCCGAACGGATAGACCCGCTCATAGTCCCGGCCCGCGCCGGCGGGCACGACCTTGCGGCTGGGCCCGTGGAAGCCGTCGCATCCCACGATGATGCGCGCGTCGATCCGGTGCGCCGCGCCATCCTTCACATAGGTGACATGGGGGGTATCGCTCCCGATATCGTGCAGCGTGACGTCGGAGGCCTCGTAGACCACGTCGAGCCCGCGTGCCTCGCGGGCGAGCATCAGGTCGTGGGTGAGCTCGGTCTGGCCGTAGACGACGACATGCTTGCCGGTGAGCGCGGCGATGTCGATGCGGATCAGCCGCTCGCCATCGGCCAGGTTGAAGCCGTCATGCACCAGGCCCTCGGCCTTGAGGCGGGCGTCCAGCCCGAGCCGGGCCATCAGGTCCACCGTGCCCTGCTCCAGCACGCCGGCGCGGATGCGGCCCAGCACATAGTCCGGGCTCTGCCGCTCGAGCACGATGCAGTCCACGCCTTCCGCGCGCAGCAGATGGCCCAGCAGCAGCCCCGCCGGGCCGGCCCCGATGATGCACACCTGCGTCATGCCGCTCTCCTCAGTCTCTCGCTTCGCTCGTCCTGCCTTCATCGGACGGACAAGGGCGATTGGGAAGGGACAGTCCGGACAATAGATGGTATTTTCCGGACATGCCCGCACCGGACCGGACCATTCCCGTCTACGGCCTCTATGGCGACGATACGCGCCTGTGGCAGGAGGACTTCTTCCATTGCGAGACGATCGCGGTGCGCAGCCGGCGCAATGATTGGGAAATTTCCCCCCATGTCCATCTCGGCCTGGCGCAGATGCTGTTCATGGCCAGCGGACAGGTGGCGCTGCGCCTGGGCGAGGATGAGCACAGCCTTGCCGGCCCGCTGCTGGTCTGCGCGCCGCGCGGAGTCGTCCACGGTTTCCGCTTCTCGCCGGACGTGGTCGGCTTCGTCGTCACCCTGTCGCAGGATTTCATCGACGGACTGGGGCGGCATGATGCGCTGCGCCGGCAGCTGCTCGTCCCCGCCTGCCATGTGCCCTCGGACGCGCTGGTGGAGAGACTGCTGGCGATCGGCTGGCAACTGGTCGGCGCCGAGCGCGGGCGGTTCGATCCCAATATCCACCGCCTCCACCGCGCGCTGGCCGAGGCCTGGCTGCGCACGGCGATCCAGCCGGGGCTCGATCCCGGCGCGCCGGGGGAGACGATCGCGCGGCGCTTCCAGGCGCTGGTCGAGGCGCATTATCGGGAGCATCGGCCGCTGGCTTATTATGCGGACCGGCTGAACTGCACGGTCCGCACCCTTTCGCGCCAGACCGAGGACGCCTTCGGCATGACGCCGCTCCAGTTCGTCAATCGCCGGCTGCTGTTCGAGGCGCGCCGGCTGCTGCGCTTCACCAATGCGAGCTGCGGCGAGGTCGCCGCCGAGCTGGGCTTCGAGGACCCCTCCTATTTCTCGCGCTTCTTCCGCCGGCTGACCGGCCATGGCCCCAGCGCCGAGCGCGTGCGGCGGCGGTGAGGGGCGTGCGGATTTGTGGCGCACATGCCCGATGGCGGCTTGTTCGCCCCGGCTCGATTATGGCACCGTCCCCGCTGGCATAAGAGAGGAAGCGATTGGATGGACGTCCCGGCCGACATTTTCACGGAACCCGATCCGAGCGCGGATACGCTCGCCAATCTGGGGCCGTTGCGCCGTCTGGCGGGCGTGTGGGAGGGGCATCGCGGTGTCGATCTCAATCCGAAAGCCGATGGGCCGGAGCGACGCGACTATTATGAGCGGATCGAGATGCAGCCGATCGATGCGCAGACCAACGGGCCGCAGCTCTTCTATGGCCTGCGCTATCATGTCCACATCAACACGACGGAAGAGCAGATCGCCTTCCACGATCAGGTCGGCTACTGGCTCTGGGAGCCCGCCACCGGGCTCATCCTCCAGACCCTCGCCATCCCGCGCGGGCAGATCGCCATCGCCGCCGGACATGCCGAACCGGACGCCACGAGGCTGACGCTCAGGGCCGAACGGGGGCAGACCGAATATGGCATCTGCTCCACGACCTTCCTCGAACTGGCCTTCCGAACCGATTCCTACCAGATCGAGGTCGATTTCAACGACGATGGCTCGTGGCACTATGTCTCCGAAACGGTCCTGATGGTGAAAGGCCGTGACGCGCCGTTCCTGCACCGGGACGAGAACAGCCTGACCAAGATCGCGGAGCCGGACCTGAACCCATGGGCGCGGATCATGCGGGACGCGGGGAAGGCCTGAATGCCAGCCCTGCTCACGATCGTTTGCGCGCCGATGGATCGTCATGCCGACATGGGGGTTTCCCCCAGATCACCGCCCCAGCATCGGGAATGATCCGACATGAGCGACTTCGAACTCTATTACTGGCCGGTGCCGTTCCGCGGCCAGTTCATCCGCGCCATCCTGGCCTATGCCGGCCGGAGCTGGACCGAGCATGACAGTGCCGGGATCGGGGCGCTGATGCAGGCCGGCCCGGATGATGCCCCGGTGGGGTTCATGGGCCCGCCGGTGCTGGTCGACAACCGCTCGGGTTTCGCGCTGTCGCAGATGCCCGCCATCGCGCTGTATCTGGGCGACCGGTTCGCGCTGCTGCCGGACGGAGCCGAGGCGCGCGCGATGAGCGCCAAGATCGTCAACGACGCCAATGACGTGATCGACGAGCTGACGCTGGACGGCGGACGCGAGATGTGGACCGGGGACAAGTGGGCCGCTTTCCTGCCCCGGCTGGCGCGCTGGATGCGGATCTGGGCGGCCGCCGGCGAGCGTCACGGGCTCGGCGAGACGGAGGGCTTCCTGCTCGGCACGCAGGCGGCCGGCGTCGCCGACATCGTCACCGGCACGCTCTGGACGACGATGGGCGATCGCTTCCCCGGAATCGCCGCCCTGCTCGACGAGACGGCGCCGCGCATCGCCGCGCTGTCGCGCCGCATGCAGGCGGTGCCGGCCCTCGCGCGGCTCAGGGACGAGGCGTTCGTGCTTTATGGCGAGGCCTATTGCGGCGGCGAAATCGAGAAATCCCTGCGATCGGTGGCGGGCCGAGCCACTATCTGATGCGCGTCGCGAGCCATGTCGCGGCCTGTTGCGGCGTCGTCTTGTCCGCGTCCCGGTCGACCATCCAGTTGGCCTCGCGCATCGTCCCGATGTCGATCGCGCCGATGAGCGGCCGCAGCGCCGCGACGAGGCCGGTATCCCGCGCGGCGCGCGGCGCGAGGAGCAGCACCGCGTCATAATTGGGCAGCGCGCCGCGCGGGTCGGCCAGCGTCACAAGGTTCATGGCGGCGATGCGGCCGTCCGAGGAGAAGGCGGTGATGACGTCGGCGGAGCCATCCGCGAGCGCGCGATACATGAAGGTGGGGCTGTAGGCCCGGGACTGGCGGAAACGCGGATGATAGCGCGCCTCGACCGCGCGCCATTCCGGCCGGCTCAGAAATTCCAGGTCAGTGGCGAGGCGCAGCTCCGCGGAGGCCCGGCCGAGGTCGGCGAGATCCGCTATGCCGCGCTGCGTGGCCCCGGCCCGCGTCATCGCGAAGGCATAGGCATTCTCGAACCCCAGCGAGCCGAGCAGCCGCACCTTGTCGCGCCGGGCCAGTTCACGCCGCAGCGTCGCCAGCATGTCGGGCGCGGCCGGCATGTCCCTGCGCTGGAGTATATTGGCCCAGAGCGTGCCGGAATAGTCGACATAGACATCGATGTCCCCCGCCGCGAGCGCGCGATAGGCGACCGTGGAGCCGAGATTGTCGCGGCGCTCCGTGCGGTAGCCGGCTTGCCGAAGCCGGTCCTCGATCAGCCGGGCGAGGATATATTGCTCGGAGAAATTCTTGGCGCCCACGATGACGACGCGCCCGGCCGCGCCCCCGGCCGGCGCGGCCTCGCGAACCGGCAGGATTGTCGCGGCGATGATGGCGACCAGCGCCGCCGCGCCCGTCCACAGCCGCCAGCGCGATCGTCTGGCCAGCCCCGCCTCGATGAGCGCCAGGATGAGGTCGAGAAGCAGCGCCAGCAGCGCGGCGGCGATGCAGCCGATCAGCACGCGCCGCCAATCCTCGGTCTGCAGCCCGGAGAAGATGAGATCGCCTAGGCTCGGCTGGCCGATGGTCGTGGCGAGGGTGGCCGTGCCGATCGTCCAGACGGTGGCGGTGCGGATGCCGGCGAGGATGACCGGCGCGCCCAGCGGCAGCTCGACCAGCAGCAGGCGCTGCCGGCCGGTCATGCCGAGGCCGTTGGCCGCCTCGATCAGCGCGGGATCGATGCCCTGGATCGCCGCGGCGCCGTTGCGCACGATCGGCAGCAGCGCATAGATGCCGAGCGCCAGCAGGGCCGGCAGGAAGCCGAGCGCCGGAATGGCAAGGTTGGTCGCCCGGCCGATGAACAGCAGCAGCGGATAGAAAAGCGCCAGCAGGGGCAGGCCCGGTATGGTCTGCATCAGGCTGATGAGGCCCAGCAGCGGCGCGCCGAAGCGGCGATTGCGCGCGGCGAGGATCGCGGCGGGCAACCCCACCAGCAGCGCCGCCGCGACGGCGCAGCCGCTCAGGAACAGATGCGCCTGGACGAGGCGCAGCAGGTCCGCGAGCGGGAGGCCGAAATCCGGCATCAATCCGCGCGGGCCAGCGCTTCGAGCCGATCGGCCTGATCGCGCGCCACATCGATCATCGCGCGCACGCCGGGCTCGCCGCGAAAGTCGAGGAGATCGCGCGGCGGCAGGTCGGCCAGCACGGCGCCGCCGCCCAGCACGATCACCCGGTCCGCGAGCAGCAGCGCCTCGGCCATGTCGTGCGTGACCAGCACGCTGGTCAGGCCCATGCGCTCATGCAGGGCGCGATAGGCGCGGCCCAGCTCGCTGCGCGTCACCGGATCGAGCGCGCCGAACGGCTCGTCCATCAGCATGATCGACGGCGCGGCGCCCAGCGCCCGCGCAAAGCCGACGCGCTGCGCCTGCCCGCCGGAGAGGTGCGCGGGCAATCGGTCGGCCATGTCGGCCGGCAGCGAGACCAGATCGAGCAGATGCGCGACGCGCTCCGCCCGCCCGCCCGGCGCGGCACCCTGCAGGCGCGGCGCCAGCCAGATATTCTCCGCCACCGTCATGTGCGGAAACAGCCCGACACCCTGGAAGACATAGCCGATGCGCCGGCGCAGGGTCGCCAGCGGGAGCGACGCGATATCTTCGCCATCGACGCGGATCGTCCCGCCATCGATCTCGACCAGCCGGTTGATCGCCTTGAGCAGCGTCGTCTTGCCCGCGCCGGACGCGCCGACCAGCGCCACGAACGCGCCCAGCTCGATCGTGAGCGAGATATTCTCGATCACCGCGGCGTTGCCATATCCCTTCGTGACCTGCGCAAAGCTGATCATGGTCCCCCGTTCCGGCCGCGGCAACCGCGCGACCATGCCCCATCAGGCGGCGTGTCGCAAATCGTCGTCGCGTGGAGAACGCCCGGCGCGTCGAAGGGTTCTGCCGTCATCGACTTATCTCTAGCGGCGCGACGGCTTGTGTCGATATGAACAGCCCAGCGCGCTTGGCGGCGCTGTGGAACGAGAGGCGAGGCACATGGCACGCACTGCATATATCGAACGGACCGGCGGTCCCGAGGTCATCCAATGGGTCGAGCGCGATCTCCCGCCGCCGGGCGAAGGCGAGGTGCGGGTGCGGCACACGGCCGTGGGCCTCAACTTCATCGACACCTATTATCGCTCCGGCCTCTACGCGGCGCCGCTGCCCTCCGGCCTCGGCTCCGAAGCTGCGGGCGTGGTGGAGGCGCTGGGCGCTAGTGTCACCGGCTTCGCGCCGGGCGATCGGGTCGTCACCTTCGGGCCGGGCGTCGGGGCCTATGCGACCGAACGCAATGTCGCCGCCTCCAGCCTGTACAAGCTGCCCGACGCGGTCAGCGACGAGACCGCCGCCGCCGCCTTCCTGAAAGGATGCACCGCCGAATTCCTGATCGAGCGCTGTGGTCGCGCGCAGCCGGGCTGGACGGTGCTGGTCCATGCGGCGGCAGGCGGGGTGGGGCAGCTCGTCGTCCAGTGGCTCAAGCATCTCGGCATCACCGTGATCGGCACGGTCGGCAATGCCGCGAAGGCCGAGCAGGCGCGCGCAGCCGGCGCCGATCATGTCATCCTCTACCGGCAGGAGGACATTGCCGCGCGGGTGCGCGAGATCACCGGCGGCCATGGCGTGCCGCTGGTGATCGACGGCGTCGGCGCCGCCAGCTGGCACGCGTCGCTCGCCGCGACGGCGCCGCGCGGCCTCATCATCAGCTTCGGCAATGCGAGCGGACCGGTCGAGGGCGTCAACCTGGCGACGCTCAACCAGCATGGCTCGCTGTTCGTCACCCGGCCCAAGCTGTTCGACTATTATGCAACGCCCGAGGATCGGTCGGCCGGCTCCGCGCGCCTGTTCGAGTTGCTGGCGCGCGGCGTCCTCAAACCGGAGATCGGCCAGCGCTTCGCGCTGGAGGACGCGGCCCAGGCCCATCGCGCCATCGAAGCGGGGCAGACCATGGGCGCGACGCTGCTGATGCCGTGAGCGCGCGTGGACCCGATGCGCCCCGCAAGCGCTTGACGGGGCAGGCCGCAGATGGTGGAACGGCGCCGTGAGCGACGGACCTCCCCACCCCGAATCCACAGATCAGGCCAAGATGGACGCGAACGTCGAGGCGCGCGCCGCGGAGGCGGCGGCGATCCGGCGGCGGTGGATCACGCTGGGCGAAGTGCTCGCCATGATCGCGGCCATCATCTCCGCGCTGACCCTGTGGAACAGCTGGAGCCAGCGGAGCGACAGCGAGGCGGCGAGGAGCGCCGAAGCGCGGCAGGCCTCGACCCGCGCCGTGACGCTGGTGCTCACGGCCGCCACGTCCGGCGCGCGGGAGCTGGTGCTCAAGCCCATGTCCGCCGGGCAGTCGGTGCAGAGCCAGCATATCTCCTTCCCGACCGCGCTGGGCGCCGCGCCCGCGGAAACCACCGGCGAGCCGCGGATAGAGGCCGCATGGTTCGAGCGCGCCCTGAAGAAAGCGCGCAACCAGGCCGGCCTGCCGGACGACAGCCGTGGCGACGAGCGGCTGCCCGTGCTCATCAGCACCCGCTTCCTCGTCGACGGCGAGGCGCATGACGACGTCGCCCTCTACGATGTCGGCTACACGATTTCCGGTCGCTGGCTGAGCGGCCATAGCGTCACGCTGCGCGGCCTCTCGCTGGTCTCGCGCGTGAAAGGGAGCGATGCGCAAGCCATGCTCGACGCGCGCTGGGCGCAATTATTCCCCCGGAAATAGCGGCTCGGGCGGCCCGGTCCAATGAGGGCAGGATCAGGGGAATCCACCTGAATATCCGGCGCGACCATGTGGGCGCCGAACATCAACCATCTGATTTTATTGATATATTGGCGGAGACGGAGGGATTCGAACCCTCGGTGCCGTATTCACAGCACGACGGTTTAGCAAACCGTTGGTTTCAGCCACTCACCCACGTCTCCGGCGCCGGCGGGGTGGTGGCGACCGCTCGGCGAGGGACGGCCTATAGCCGGGCATTCGAGCCATGGCAACGCCTGGACGACGCGATCGCATGGCTGATCGTCACGGTCTTCATTCCCCGGAATTTCGCCGAAATCCTGGCGTATATCAGCAGAATCGGGGTGCGACTCGGACGATGAGCTTCATGACATCGGCAAGGTGAACCAAGGCGGAACATTGCACCGATATTGTGCCATGTCCTTCGACTCGTCCTGCGATGTCTTCGATTCGTCGTTGCGGAGCCCGCCACGATTCGCCGCACCCCTCTCCATCTGTTAGCGGCACCGCCATCCAAACATAATGATATAGAGCAATCGGGTGGCATCGAATAAGACTGGTCCCCTGGGACCCATCGCATTCCTGCGACGGCTGGCGCCCGAGCGGGAAATCTTCCTGCGCACCGGCGGCACGGTCCGCTTCCTGCGAATCACGACGAAGCTCCAGATCGTGGCGGCGGCGTGCGTCCTGGGCGCGCTGCTGCTCTGGACGGCGGGCACGCTGGCCATGCTGTGGAGCCAGGCCGGCCTCGTCTTCGAGCGTTCCACGCTGGCGCGGGAACGCGCGATGGTCATGTCGCGGGAAGCCAATGTGCAGGCCTATCGGCGCTCGGTCGACAACATCGCCGATGATATCGAGGCCCGCCAGCGCGCGCTGGAGGAGATCATGCGAGCGAATCTGGGCGTCGTGCCCACGGGCAACGCGGCCGATGCCGTCGTCGAGCGTGAAGCCGGCAAGCCCGATGCGGCCGGCAAGCCGCTGAGCGACGCCTCGCCCGAGGCCATGCGGCTGGAGGGCCTGCGTCGCCGCCAGGCCGGCCTTGAAGCGCAGCTCTCGGCCGCCGCGCAGGCCCGGCTCGCGCGCGTCGAGCAGGCGATCCGCAGCTTCGGCCTCAACCCCGCGCAACTCGGCGCGGGCGCGCGGGGGCAGGGCGGTCCGTTCATCCCGGCGGCGCGCGCGATCGCGGCGCAGCCGGGCCTGCGCGACCTGGCCGATCTGCTCGGCCGGCTGAACGCGATGGAAACGACGCTGGCGGCCATTCCCTCCGGCCGCCCGACCGACGCGCCGATGGAGACCAGCTCCTACGGCTATCGCCGCGATCCGTTCAATGGCCAGCTCGCCTTTCATTCCGGCATGGATTTCCGCGGCGCCTATGGCCAGCCGATCCTGGCGGCCGCGCCCGGCCGGGTGAGCTATGTCGGCCCGCGCTCGGGCTATGGCCAGGTCGTCGAGATCGAGCATGGCCGTGGCATCCTGACCCGCTATGCGCATCTTTCCGGCTATGGCGTGCGCGTCGGCGCGCAGGTCCGGCGCGGCGAGCGGATCGCGCGCATGGGCTCGACCGGTCGCTCCACCGGCACGCATCTGCACTTCGAAGTGCGCGTCAACGGCGCGGCGGTGAACCCGCGTCCTTTCCTGGAGGCCCGTGAAGATGTTCTCGAAATCCAGCAGCTCGCCAAAAGCCGCGTCACCGACCGTGGCGACCGGGGCTAGGAACACACCCTTCTCGATCATCGGCGGCGATGTCGCCATCACGGGCAATATCGAGGCGAGCGTGGACCTCCATATCGACGGCAAGGTCGAGGGCGACATTGGCTGCGCGGCGCTGGTGCAGGGCGCGGACAGCCACATCAAGGGCCATGTGACGGCGCGGAGCGCGCGGATCGGCGGGCTCATCGAAGGCTCCATCACCGCGGAAGAGCTGATCGTCGAGGCCACGGCGCGGATCACGGGCGACGTCACTTATGATGTCATCAGCATCGCGACCGGCGGCCAGATCGACGGGCGGATGACCCATGGCGCCAGCGCGCGCGCGGCCGATCTGAAGCTGGTCCAGAACGAGGCCGGCTAGCGGCTGCCCGAGGCGGCGCTGCGCAGGCAGCGGCCCAGCGCGGCCATGCGGTGCCGCTCGGTTCCGGCCTCCTGCCTGCGCGGGAGCATGATATGGCTCCATCCAAAGCTGGCGTGCCTGCTGAGCACCTGAACGCGGGGCGCATGGAGATCTCGGCACGGCGCGGGATATCGCATCGCGCGCGCGCCGCTGCCGCCGGCTCCCGGCCTCCCGCACGTCACCGGCGATCCGGCACTTGTGCCCATGCCCGCTGCCGCCTCAAGCATGTGGGGAGTTGGTGCCCGATCGGGTCATCCCTCAGCGTGGAAATATGGTCCCTACGCGCTGCAACCTTCAACCCCGCATGGAGTTGTGCTTCGGCGGCGCGGACGACGCCGCGTCGAGATGGATCAACGAACCCAGGAGAATTTCCATGCGTATCCTCATCGCGGCGGGCGCTCTTGCCATGGCTTTCGCGGGCACGGCTTACGCTCAGAACCGGCCGGCGAACCAGGGGCCGGGCCAGCCACAATGGAACCAGCCCAACCAGCCGAACCGCCCGAACCAGGCCGGCCAGCATCCGGGGCAATCCCAGCATCAGCCCCAGGTCCAGCCTGTCCGCCAGCCGCCGCGGCCGGCCCCGGCGCGCTACGATCCTCCGCGGCATTGGAAGGGCTCGCATGCCAACTGGCAGACCCATGTCCAGCGGTGCCAGCAGCGGTATCGCAGCTATAATCCGCGCACGGATCGCTATGTCCCGCGCGCCGGCCGGACGGCGATCTGCCGCCTCTGACTGCAGCGGCAGGGGCCTGGTGACGGGCCCCTGCCGTGCTCATCGGCATCCGCGCCGTTCTCAGCGTTCCTTGGTGGCGCTGAAGGCGATGTCCGGGTTGCGCTCCGACTGATAGCCGACATCCCAGGCCGAGCGGGCGAGGAAGACCGGGTGGCCGTCACGGTCCCTGGCCATGTTGGAGCGGTTGATGCCGGCGAAGTCCTCCAGCTTGCGCGCCTCGCCGCCAAGCCAGCGGGCGGTGTCGAACGGCGCGGGCTCCAGCCCGGCCTCCACCTTATATTCCGCCTCCAGCCGGGAGATCAGCACATCGAGCTGGAGCTGGCCGACCACGCCGATGATCCACTGGCTGCCGATCTCCGGATAGAAGACCTGGATGACGCCTTCCTCGCTCAGATCGTCCAGCGCCTTGCGCAGCTGCTTGGTCTTGGTCGGATCGCGCAGGGCGATGCGGCGCAGGATCTCGGGGGCGAAATTGGGCAGGCCGGTGAAGCGCACGTCCGCTTTCTCGGAGAGGCTGTCGCCCACCCGCAGCGTGCCGTGATTGGGGATGCCGATGATGTCGCCGGGGAAGGCCTCGTCCGCAATCTCGCGGTCCTGCGCGAAGAACAGGATCGGCGAATGCACCGCGATCGGCTTGCCGGTGCCCGAGGGGGTGAGCTTCATGCCGCGCCTGAACCGGCCCGAGCACAGCCGCATGAAGGCGATGCGGTCCCGATGCTGCGGGTCCATATTGGCCTGCACCTTGAAGATGAAGCCGGTGACGTCGCTGCGCTCGGGCTCCACCGGCGCGGGTTCGGCCGGCTGGGTGCGCGGCGGCGGGGCGTGTGCGGCGATCGCCTCGATCAGCGCCTCGATGCCGAAGCGCTTGAGCGCGGAGCCGAAATAGACCGGCGTCAGATCGCCATGGCGATAGGCGGCGAGATCGAAGCCGGCATAGCCGCCCTGCGCCAGCTCGGCCTCCTCGCGCAGCCGGGCCAGGCCGGCGGGGGAGAGCGTCTGCGCCAGCGCCGGGTCATCCAGTCCGGTGAACTGGGCGAAGCTGCCGTCGCATTCCTTGCTCGGCCCCACCGGCTGGAACAGGCGGCAGGTGGCGAAATCATAGATGCCCTCGAACTCGCCGCCCATGCCCACGGGCCAGCTCATCGGGCACACGTCCAGCGCCAGCGCGTCGGCTACCTCGTCGAGCAGCGCGAACGGATCGCGGCCCTCGCGGTCGACCTTGTTGACGAAGGTGATGATCGGCACCGAGCGCAGCCGGCAGACCTCGAAGAGCTTGAGCGTCTGCGGCTCGATGCCCTTGGCCGCGTCGATCACCATGATGGCGGAATCGACGGCGGTCAGCGTGCGATAGGTGTCTTCCGAGAAATCCTCGTGCCCCGGCGTGTCGAGCAGGTTGAAGGTGATGCCCGCGCGCTCGAAGGTCATGACCGACGATGTGACGGAAATACCGCGCTGCTGCTCGATCTTCATCCAGTCCGAACGGGCGCGCCGGTTCGCCCCGCGCGCCTTCACCTCGCCGGCCAGATGGATGGCGCCGCCCGCGAGCAGGAGTTTCTCGGTCAGCGTGGTCTTGCCCGCGTCCGGGTGGGCAATGATAGCGAATGTGCGGCGAGGAGGAATCGTCACGGTTCAGCCTGGGATGGAGGATCGAAAGAGGCGGCGGCATGTTATAGGAAAACGAGCGCCGTGGAGTCGTCGCTCTCTATAGGAAAGGCGGGGGATGGATCGCAAGTTGCCACTGAGGACCGGGGCGTCGCGCATGGGCGCGATGATGCTGGCGGGATTGACCATATTCGCATGCACGGGCCTGCCGGGCGCGGCGCTGGCGCGGCAGGACAATGCCGCGCAGACCGGCCATGAGGATGAGCGGCACGGCCAGCCGGACACGCTCGATCGTGCCGGCGACATCGCGGTGCAACCGGTGCGGGACATCGGCATCGCGCAGAAGGAGATTCCGCCGATCCTGCAGGAGGCCGTGGCGCAGCCCTATGAGGTGCCGCGCCGGGCGAGCTGCCAGTGGATGCGCGAGGAACATGCGAAGCTCGACGCGGCGCTGGGCCCCGATTTCGACAGCAATGCGCAGAATAACCAGGGCAAGGCCGAGCAGCTCGCGCTGGCCGGCGGCGAGGCGATCGTCAATTCGCTCATCCCGTTCCGCGGGATCGTGCGCGAAGTGTCCGGCGCGGCATCGGCGGACCGTCGCCGCCTGATCGCGATCAATGCCGGGCTCGCGCGGCGCGGCTATATCCGCGGCATGGCGGCGGCACGGTCCTGCACGATCCAGGTCGCGCCGGCCCGATAGGGCGGCGCGCGCCGGATCGCTCAGCCGCGCAGTGTCGCGCCCTGCTTGCCGGCCGCCGCGACGACCTTGTCGGCAATGGCCTTGAGCTCGGCGTCGGTGAAGCTCTTCTCGCCCGGCTGGAGCGTGACTTCGATCGCGAGGCTCTTGTGCCCCTCCGGCACGCCGGTGCCGACGAACAGGTCGAACAGGCGCGCGTCGACGATCTGGGCCTTGTCCGCGCCACGCACGGCCCGCACCAGCGCATCGGTCTCCACCGCCTCGGGCACGAGGAAGGCGAAGTCGCGCGTCACCGCCTGCAGGGCGGGCGGGGCATAGGGCGCGCGCATGAACCCGCTCCGGCGCGGCAGCGGAATGGCGTCGAGATGGATTTCCGCCGCCACCACCGTGCCGTCCAGGTCGAAGGCGCGGGCGATGCGCGGATGCAGCGTGCCGAACGCCGCGAGCACGGTCTTGGGCCCCAGCCGCAGCGTGGCGGACTGGCCGGGATGATAGGCATCGCCAGCCTCGCCCATGGTCTGCAGGCGCGCGACCGGGGCGCCGGCGGCGGCGAGCAGCGCCAGCACATCGGCCTTGGCGTCGAATGCGTCGAAGCCCTGCGCCTTGCCGGCCTGCCAGCCGCGCGCGCGCCTGTCGCCCGCCATGACGATGCCGAGCGTGGGATGCTCGGCGCTGCTGCCGTCGGCGGCACGGAAATAGCGCCGGCCGATCTCGAACAGGCGCACCGCGCTCGCGCCGCGATCGGCATTGCGGCGCGCGGCGGAGAGCAGGCCCGCCAGCAGCGTGGGGCGCATCACCTTCATGTCCTCGCTGATCGGATTGGCCAGCGTCCAGTCGCCGCCGCCGAACGGCGCGGCCTCGGCCTGCGAGATGAAGGACCAGTTGATCGCCTCGGCATAGCCGCGCGCGGCCGCGACACGGCGCAGCTTGCGCTCGATGAGCTGGAGCGGCGTGGCGGTCGGCAGGGCGACGCCCGGCGCGCGGGGCAGCGGCACGGATGGCACCTTGTCCAGCCCCTCGATGCGCACGACCTCCTCGACGATGTCGGCCGTGCCATGGATGTCGCGGCGCCATGTGGGCGCGGTGACGGTCCACTGCGCGCCGGTCTCGACGGTGAAGCCCAGCGCCGCGAGAATGGCCTGCTGCCGCTCCGGCGCGACGGTCATGGCGCCCAGCTCGGCGACCATGTCCGGCCGATAGCCGGTGACGATATTGGGCGCGGTCGGCGGCGTGCCGGCGCGGGTGATCGCGCTCGCCGTGCCGCCGCAATGATCGAGGATGAGGCGGGTCGCGATGGCCAGACCCTCATCGAGGAAGGCCGGGTCCACGCCGCGCTCGAAGCGCTGGCGCGCATCCGATGTGAGGCCGAGCTTCTGGCCCGTGCGCGCGATATGCTCGGGCGTGAAATAGGCGCATTCGACGAGCACGTCGCGGGTCGTGTCGGAGACGCCGCTATGCTCGCCGCCCATCACGCCGCCAATGTCGTGCACGGCCACGTCATCGGCGATGACCGTCATGCCGGCGTCCAGCGCGTAGGTCTTGCCGTTGAGCGCCAGCACCTGCTCGCCCTCCTTCGCCAGCCGCGCGACCAGCGGGCCGTTGAGCTTGGCGCGGTCATAGACATGCAGCGGCCGACCGAGATCGACCGAGACGAAATTGGTGATGTCGACCAGCATCGAGATCGGCTTCTGGCCGATTGCCTTGAGCTTGCCGCTCATCCAGGCGGGCGAGGCGGTGTTGGTGACGCCGGAGACGGCCTGCGCGTAGAAGGCGGGGCAGCCTGCCGGATCGTCCGTGCGCACGTCCGGCGCGGGATCGGTGCCGGGGATCGGCGCCAGCGCCTCCATGCGATAGACCTGCGCGAGCGGCTTCAGCGTGCCCAGGCCCTTGGCGGCGAGATCGCGCGCAATGCCGCGCACGCCCATGCAATCCTGCCGGTTGGGCGTGATCGACACGTCGATGACCGGATCGTCCAGCCCCGCCCAGACGGCGAAATCGGTGCCGACCGGCGCGTCGGCCGCCAACTCGATAATGCCCTCATGGTCCTCGCCCAGCTCCAGCTCGCGGGTGGAGCACATCATGCCGTTCGATTCGACGCCCCGGATCGCGGCGACACGCAGCACCATGCCGTTGGCGGGCACGGTCGCGCCCGGCTTGCCGAACACGCCGACCAGCCCCGCGCGGGCATTGGGCGCGCCGCACACGACCTGCATCGGGCCGCTGCCGGCATCGACGGAGAGGACTTGCAGCTTGTCGGCCTGCGGATGCGGCGCGGCGGTCAGCACCCTGGCGATGGTGAAGCCGGCGAGCTTCTCGGCCGGATTCTCCACGCCCTCGACCTCGAGGCCGATATCGGTGAGCGCGACCAGCAGCTGCGCCAGGCTCGCCTGCGTCTCGAGATGCTCCTTGAGCCAGGTGAGGGTGAATTTCATGCGCCGACTCCTCCGCTCAGCGTGGGCACGTCGAGCGCCGAGAAGCCATAATGCCGCAGCCAGCGCAGATCGCCGTCGAAGAAGGCGCGCAGGTCGTTCATGCCATATTTGAGCATGGCGAGCCGATCGACGCCGGTGCCGAAGGCGAAGCCCTGCCATTCGGCCGGATCGAGCCCGCAATTGCGGATCACCGCCGGGTGGACCATGCCGGAGCCCAGCACTTCCATCCAGCCGCCATTCTCCGCGTCGCCGCTGCCGCCGATCACGCGCTGGCCCTTCTCGACCGTATAGCCCACATCCACTTCCACCGAGGGTTCGGTGAAGGGGAAATAGCTCGGCCGCAGGCGCAGCACGATGTCGTCGCGCTCGAAAAAGGCCTTGAGGAACGTCTCCAGCGTCCATTTGAGATGGCCCAGATGGATGCCCTTGTCGATGACGAGGCCTTCGATCTGGTGGAACATCGGCGTGTGCGTCGCGTCCGAATCCGAGCGGTAGACGCGGCCGGGCGCGATGATGCGGATCGGCGGCTCCTGGCTCATCATCGTGCGGATCTGCACCGGCGAGGTGTGCGTGCGCAGCAGCATGGCGCGCGGCTCGCCGTCCGGCCCCTCCACCTTCATGTCGTCGCCGAAATAGAAAGTATCGTGCATGGCGCGCGCGGGATGCGTCTCGGGAATGTTGAGCGCGGTGAAGTTGCGCCAGTCGTCCTCGATTTCCGGGCCGGTCGCGACCGAGAAGCCGAGATCCGCGAAAATCTCCGCCAGCTCGTCCATCACCTGGCTGACCGGGTGCACGCTGCCCACCGGCGCCGCATCGGCCGGCAGGGTCATGTCGAGCCGTTCGGCGGCGAGGCGCGCGTCGAGCGCGGCGGCCTCCAGCGCGGCCTTGCGGGCGGCGAGCGCGGCCGTCACGGCCTCGCGCAGCGCGTGGATCTCCGGCCCGCGCACCTGCCGCTCTTCGGCGGTCATCGCGCCCAGCGTCTTGAGCAGGCCGGTGACGACACCGCTCTTGCCCAGCGCGCCCACGCGCAGGGCCTCGACAGCGTCCAGCGTGTCGGCGGCGGCGATGTCGGCGACGAGGCCGGCCTGAAGGGATGCAATCTCGGTCATGGGCCGGTCCGCTACTCTAATTCGGCACAAACGAAAAGGGCGCCGGAACGAGTCCCGACGCCCCTGAAGCTGGATCGTCCCGATCAGGCGAAGCGGACGACCGCCTTGCTGCGGCGCATCGCGGCGCCGACGAGCGCGAGGCCACCGATCATCATCGCCCAGCTTGCCGGCTCCGGCACGGCCGTGACGTTGATGCCATCGAGCGCCGCGCCATAGGCGCCCGAGTCGAGCGAGGCGAAGCTGAGCGTCGTCGACGTGCCGGTGGCGGTGAAGGCATAGCGCATGCTTTCCCAGCCCATCGCGCCCTTGGACGTGCCGGCGGTCGAGAAGTTGAAGGTCGCGGCATTGTTGCCGGTCGCGGCCACTTCCAGGCCCTTGAGCACAGGCGCGCCATCCGGGTTGCCGGCCATCAGGAAGTCGACGAAATAGGTGACGCCCTGGATCGTATCGAAGGTCTGCGCGATCGTGCCGGCGCTGCCGCCGTTCAGGTCCAGGCTGCGTGCGCCGTCGCCCGGCTGCCAATAGGTGCCGATATAATCGACCGTGCCGGAGAGGACCGTCCAGCCGTCGATGGCGGTGCCGCCCGCGCTCACGGTCGTGAAGGAGCCGGGCGCCGTGCCGTCCTCGAAGCTGCCATTGAAGAAAGTCGCCGCGTTCGCGGTGGCGGGGAAGGCGAGCAGGGCAGCGAGCCCCAGAGCAATCATCTTCATGGCAGAAATCTTCCCATATGAGGTCCGGCGCTGCTGTGGGGCCGAAGCGCAAATCCTGCAATCGCGTTTACCAGATGCGTTAGCCGCAATCCGTGCCAGACTGCGACAGTGCGGCGCACGGGTCAGGCGCGGTGGCCGAGCAGCGCACCGCCAAAGGCGATGAACAGGGCGCCGGTCAGCCGGTTGAACAGCCGCTGGCGGCTGGCCGGCTCCAGGAAGCGCGCGAGGCGCAGCCCGCCCAGCGCGTAGACGCCGTACCAGAAGCTCTCGATCACCACGAAGCTGATGACGAGAATGGCCAGTTGCGGCGCGAAGGCCGCGCGCGTGTCGATGAACTGCGGGAAGAGGGCGGCGGCGAAGATGATGAGCTTGGGATTGCTGAGTCCGGTCAGCAGGCCGCTGCCATAGAGCGCCCAGCCGCTGCGGCGCGGGCCGGGCGTCACGTCTCCGGTGGAGACCGGCGCGCGCCAGGCCTTGACGCCGAGATAGAGGAGATAGGCCACGCCCGCATAGCGCAGCACGTCGAACAGGCGCGGCGCGGCCTTGAGCACCGCGCCCAGGCCGAGCGCGGAGGCGATGAGGCAGAGCAGCACCGCGCTCATCAGGCCGGCCATGGTGGCGAGCGCGCGGCGCGGGCCGAAATGGATGGACTGGCTCATCACATGCAGCATGTTCGGCCCCGGCGTGGCGGAGATCAGAAACACGGCGGTGACATAGAGCCACCAGAGATGGAGCGTCATCGCATCATCCTTTCCTGCGGCCTTTCCGGCGGATGCGCGCCGCCCGGAAACGAGAGCGGGCGCCGAAGCTGTCGCCCCGGCGCCCGCCCGTATCACATGGGTTCGTGAAAACCCTTATGCCTTGGGCAGGGCGGCCTGTGCCTGGGCGATGATGCCCTTGAACACCTCGCCTTCATGCATCGCGATGTCGGCCAGCACCTTGCGGTCCAGCTCGACGCCGGCAAGCTTGAGGCCGTGCATGAACTGGCCATAGGTCAGGCCTTCCATGCGGACCGCCGCGTTGATGCGCTGGATCCAGAGCGCGCGGAAGCTGCGCTTCTTCACCTTGCGATCGCGATAGGCGTACTGGCCGGCCTTCTCGACGGCCTGGCGGGCAATGCGGATCGTGTTCTTGCGACGGCCATAATAGCCCTTCGCCTGATCCAGGATGCGATTATGCTTCGCGCGGGTCGTTACACCCCTTTTGACGCGTGCCATGTGTCCCTACTCCTTACTTGAGGCCATAGGGCGCCCACAGGCGCACATGGGCAACGTCCGCGTCCGACAGCACTTCGGTGCCGCGATTCTGGCGGATATATTTCGCGTTATGGCTGATCAGGCGGTGGCGCTTGCCAGCGACACCATGCTTGACCTTGCCGGTGGCGGTGAACTTGAAGCGCTTCTTCACACCGCTCTTGGTCTTGAGCTTGGGCATTTTCGTCTCCTTGTCTTATCGCGGCCCGCAAGGGGCCACAGACGATCGTGGACAGACACGGCAGCCCTTACTGGCCGGCCCGTCCCAATGATTTCCATGAGGCATGGAAGCGGCGCCCTATAGGCGGACGCGCCCCGCCAGGCAAGATGATTCGCCCGGCACGCCCGGAACCGGCGTTGACGGGCATCAAGGAACATCGCCGCATTTGAGCTATTATATGCACATGGCTCCCGGCGAGTCGCCAGCGGATGGAGGCTGCGATGAAAAGCGTGATGGTTCTGATACATGAGGATGCGGGCCAGGAGGCGCGGCTGCAATGCGCGCTGGACGTCGTCCGCGCCGTGGAGGGGCATCTGCTGTGCCTGGATGTGCTGATGACGCCGATCGTCACCGATGGCTTCGGCATGGGCGGCGGCAACGGCATCCTGCTTATGGAGGAGCGCGAGCGCGAGGACGCGAATGTCGACCGGCTGGAGCCGCGACTCGCCAATGAAGGCGTGAGCTATGAATGGGCGCGCGTGAACGGCGCGTCGGACGCCGCCATCACCGACAATGCCCGGCTGATCGACCTCATCGTGGTCGGCAAGCAGGGGTTCGGCGAGTTCGCCGAGACCGGGGCGGTAGCGGCGCGGCTCGCCGCCCAGACCTCCGCGCCGATCCTGCTGGTGCCCGGCGAGCAGAAATCCCTCGACATCTTCGGCAGCGTGCTGGTCGCCTGGGACGGTTCGGCCGCCGCGGACGCCGCCATCCGGGCCGCCGTCCCGCTGCTCCGGCTCGCCCGCGACGTGCGGATCGTGACCATCGGCGAGGACGACGATCGGGTCGATCCCAACGACGTCGCCGTCTATCTCGATCGACACGGCTGCACCGCCACGACGCAGCGCCTGCCCAAACAGGGCGATGCCGGCGCCCAGCTGCTCGATCTGTTCGGCGCCTCGGGCGCGGACTGGGCGGTGATGGGCTGCTACGGCCACAGCAAGCTGCGCGAGCAGCTGTTCGGCGGCACCACCAGGACGCTGCTCGCCAAGGCCGGCATCCCCGTCCTGCTCTCCCACTGAACGCCGCATCTATTCGCGATGATCCGTGCCACTGCATGAAAGATCATTGTCGCGGTGCAGCATTGGCCTGTAACGGAGGGGAGCCACGCCACGTGCGCGGCGCCCTCGTCGACACCAATGGGAAGCCCGCCACATGACCACCCGCACGACCGACACCCAGCTCGCGCCGATCTTCCTCGAACGCTGGTCGCCCCGCGCCTTCGACGGGTCGGCCATGCCCGATGCGGATCTGGCGACCGTGCTCGATGCGGCGCGCTTCGCGCCTTCGGCCATGAACCACCAGCCCTGGCGGTTCCTGTTCGCGCATCGCGGCGATGCCGACTGGGCGCGTTTCCTGTCCTTCCTGCTGCCGTCGAACCAGCTGTGGGCGCAGAATGCGTCCGTGCTCGTCTATGTCGTGTCTGACCGGAAGATGGGCGAGGGCACCAGTCATACGCACAGCTTCGATGCCGGCTCGGCCTGGGGCATGCTCGCGATCCAGACGCATATGCTCGGCTATCACAGCCATGGCATGGCCGGGGTCGATTTCGACGCGGCGGCGCAGGGGCTGGGCGTGCCGGACGATTTCCGGATCGAATGCGCGATCGCCATCGGCCGCATGGGCGACCCGGCCGACCTGCCCGAGCGCCTGCGCGCCCGCGAGATTCCGAGCGACCGCAAACCGCTGGCCGAGATCGCCTATCCCGGCAATTTCCGGGGCTGATCCGGGCGTCTTCCCGGCGCAGGTCCGGCGGCAATGAGTCGCTGCCCTGTGCGCCTGTCTTCGCAGGAGCCCAGGGACAGGCCCTAGAAGGGGATCGCGACCTTCACCATCGCCCGGTTGGTCGGCGCGTTGGCGACTTCGCCCTGCTCGACGTCGAGGCTGATCCGCGTGTCGCCGAAGAGGGAGATTTGCGCGCGGGGCAGGGTCGGCTCGCGCGCGCCGGGCACATCGATGAGCCGGGGGCTGGGGCGGCGCCGGCCCGTCACGATGATCGCATCGCCATCGCGCGCCGCCGGGGCGGCCTTGCGCAGGTCGAAGTCGGTGTCGTTCGCCGGCAGCTCCGCGCTGCCCGCGACGAGCTGCCAGGCCAGGATCAGAGAGAGCATCGCGAGGTCCATTGCCGCTGCCTGACGGCAGGGAAACAGAGGAATGTGGCGCATTCAAGACCGCCGAGCAGATGCCGGTGCCGGTGGGAGCGCTCAGCCCGATACGGCGAAGGCGTTGACGTCGAGCAGTTCGCCGGCGGTGTTGGTCGCCGCTTCGATCAGGCGGCGCTCCAGCGTGGCGAGCCGGGCCTTGCTCTCCAGCTTGCCGCCGAACAGGTCGGTCAGGTAGAATGTGTCGACCGCGCGCTCGCCATAGGTGGCGACATGCGCGCTGTGCACCATCGTCTTGGACTGGAAGAGCGCGAAGGCGAGGCTCAGCAGCAGCGCCGGCCGGTCCCGCGCGGCGACCTCGACCACGGTGAAGCGGTTGGACGCCTTGTTGTCGATGATGACCTGCGGCACGACCTGGAAGGCTTCCGCCCGCGTGCGCGAGAGCGGGCGCTGGTCGAGCCGGGCCATCAGCTTCTGGCGGTTGGCGAGCGCATCCTCGACATGGGTGCGGATGCGGTTGAGCTGGGCGGGATCGTCGAACCGCCCGCCGAACGGGTCCTGCACCAGGAAATTGTCGATCGCGGTGCCATCCTTGAGCGTGTGGATGCGCGCGTCGATGATGTTGCCGCCGGCCAGATGGATGGCGCCCGCGATCCGGTAGAACAGGCCGGGATGGTCCGCCGCATAGACGGTCACCAGCGTCGCGCCGCGCTCGGGATAGGGCCGTGCCTCGATCGAGAGAGTCGATGCGCCGGCGGCGAGCAGCAGGCGCGCATTCTGCTCCAGCACATCGTCGGGCTCGGCGATCCAGTAGGATTGCGGGAAGCGCTCGACCAGCGCATCGAAGGCAGGCGGGTCGATGGACAGCCGCTCGGCCAGCGCCTCGCGCTTCGCCTCGATGCGCTCCTGCCGGCCGCGCTGCTTGTGGCCGGGGCGGATCACTTCCTCGGCGGCGTCGTAGAGCTCGGCGAGGAGCTGGCGCTTCCAGCTGTTCCACACGCCCGGGCCGACCGCGCGGATGTCCACGATGGTGAGCAGCAGCAGCAGGCGCAGGCGCTCCGGGCTCTGCACCACTTCGGCGAAGTCGAGGATGGTCTTGTAGTCGGCCAGGTCGCGCTTGAAGGCGGTCGCGGACATGAGCAGATGGTGGCGCACCAGCCAGGCCACGGTCTCGGTCTCGGCCGCGCTGAGGCCCAGGCGCGGGCAGAGCTTCTCGGCGATGTCCGCGCCCAGAAGGGAGTGATCGCCGCCGCGGCCCTTGGCGATATCGTGCAGCAGCACCGCGGCATAGAGCACCCGGCGCGAATTGATCTTGCCGATGATGACGGTGGCGAGCGGATGGTCCGCCACGAACGCGCCCTGCTCGATCTGCGCGACCAGGCCGATCGCGCGGATGGTGTGCTCGTCGACCGTATAGTGATGATACATGTCGAACTGCATCTGCGCGACGACGCGGCCGAACTCGGGCACGAACCGGCCGAACACGCCGGAGTCGTTCATCCAGCGCAGCACTTTCTCCGGGTCGCGCGGCGAGGTCAGCACGCTCATGAACAGCGCGTTGGCATCCGGGTCGTTGCGGATCTTGCGATCGATCAGCACGGCGTCCCGATTGAGCGCGCGCATCGCATTGGGGTGGATGTCCAGCCCATGCCGGTCCGCCAGCGCGAATATCTCCACCATGCGCACCGGCTGCTCGCGGAAGAAATCGTCATTGGGGACGGCGAGGCGCCCGCGATCCAGCACGAAGCCGTCGAGCTTGCGGCGGCGCGTGAACATCGCCGGGATGTAGCGGCGGCCGCGCTTGCCCATCGAGTCGTCGAGATGGGCGAGGAAGACGCCGGTGAGGTCGCCCACCGTCTTGGCCATCAGGAAATAGAGGTGCATGAACCGCTCGACCGACGAGCGGCCGCGCTTCTCGGTGAAGCCCATGCGCCGCGCCACCTCGAGCTGCAGGTCGAAGGTGAGGCGGTCCTCCGCGCGGCGCGAGAGCTCGTGCATGTGGCAGCGCACCGCCCACAGGAAATTCTCCGCGCGCTGGAACTGGGAGAGCTCCGCCTTGGTGAGCAGCCCCACATCGACCAGCTCGGCGACGGTGCGCACCCGGTTCACATATTTGCCGATCCAGAACAATGTGTGCAGGTCGCGCAGGCCGCCCTTGCCTTCCTTCACATTGGGCTCGACGACATAGCGGCTGTCGCCCATCTGCTTGTGGCGTGCCTCGCGCTCGGCCAGCTTCTCGGCGACGAAGGTGCGGGCGGTGCCCTGCATGATCTCCGCGTCGAAGCGCTTGACGCATTGCTCGTATATCTCGCGGTCGCCCCAGACGAAGCGCGCCTCCAGCAGGGCGGTGCGGATGGTGAGGTCCGCCTTGGCCATGCGGATGGTCTCGTCGATCGACCGGCTGGAATGGCCGACCTTCAGGCCCAGGTCCCAGAGCGCATAGAGCATGCTCTCGATGACCTGCTCGGTCCAGGTGGTCGGCTTGTAGGGAGTGATGAAGCCGATATCGACGTCGCTATGGGGCGCCATCTCGCCGCGCCCGTAGCCGCCCACCGCGATCAGGGCCAGCCGCTCGGATGCGGTCGGGTTGCCGATCGGGTAGAGCCAGGCGATCGTCGCGTCGAACAGCAGGCGGATGATCTGGTCCATGAGGAAGGCCTGCGCGGTCACGGCGTCCCGGCCCCGCGTGGGATTGCGCGCGAGCCGCCGGGAGACCTCCGTGCGGCCTTGGGCCAACGCCGTGCGCAATGCCTCCACGATCGCCTGCCGTCGCGCGCCCGCATCGTCGAGCGTGGCAAGCCGCGCGTTCAGCGTATCGGCGATCTGCCGGCGATCGATGATCGCGCGGCGGCCGTGCAGCGACTCGGGGATGCTATCCATGGCTCTTCATATAGGCGCGCCATCCTGCAATTGCTTGAGGGCATAGATAAGGTCGAGCGCCTCGCGCGGCGTGAGGCTGTCCGCATCGATCCCGGCCAGCGCGGCGCGCAGCGGATCGGGCGCGGCCTCCGGCTCGGGCGCCGGCGCGGCGGCGAACAGCGGCAGGTCGTCGAGGCCCGCCGCGATGCCGCCGGTGCGCGCCTTGCCGGCCTCCAGCTTGCCCAGCACCGCCTTGGCGCGGGCCAGCACCGGCTGCGGCAGGCCGGCCAGCCGCGCGACGGCCAGGCCATAGCTGCGATCGGCCGGCCCCCTGGCGAGTTCGTGCAGCAGCACCAGATCGCCCTGCCATTCGCGCGCGCGGACATGATGGAGCGAGAGCGCGTCCAGCCGCTCGGCAAGGCGGGTCAGCTCATGATAATGCGTCGCGAACAGGCAGCGGCACATGTTGACGTCGTGGATCGCCTCGACCACCGCCCAGGCGATGGCGAGCCCGTCATAGGTCGAGGTGCCACGCCCGACCTCGTCCAGGATGACGAAGCTGCGCGGCGTCGCCTGCGCGAGGATGGCGGCGGTCTCGATCATCTCGACCATGAAGGTCGAGCGGCCGCGCGCCAGATTGTCCGATGCGCCCACGCGGCTGAACAGGCGGTCGACCAGCCCGAGCCGGGCCGAACGCGCGGGCACGAAGCTGCCGGCCTGCGCGAGGATGACGATCAGCGCGTTCTGGCGCAGGAATGTCGATTTGCCGCCCATGTTCGGACCCGTGACGAGCCAGAGCCGATCCGCCTCGCCGAGCCGGCAATCATTGGCGACGAAGGCCGTGCCGTCCTTGCCGAGCGCGGTTTCCACCACCGGATGGCGACCCCCCTCGATCTCCAGCGCGGGCGCGTCGGTGAAGCCGGGCCGCGCCCAGCCGCTCTCGACCGCGCGCTCGGCCAGCGCCGCCGCCACGTCGATGCGGGCCAGCGCCTCGGCCGCCTGCGCGATGGCGGCGCGCCGGGCCAGCGCCTGTCCGGTCAGATCCTCGAAATGCGCCGCCTCGGCCGCCAGTGCATGGCCGCCCGCCTGCGCCACCCGCCCGGCCTGCTCGTGCAGGTCGACCGAATTGAAGCGCACCGCGCCGGCCAGCGTCTGGCGATGGGTGAAGCCGCTGTCCTGCGCCATCAGCGCGTCGGCATGGCGGGCCGGCACCTCGACATGATAGCCGAGCACGCCATTATGCTTGATCTTGAGCGCGGCGATGCCGGTCTGCTCGCGATAGCGCGCCTCCAGCGCGGCGATGGCGCGGCGGCCGTCGCCGGCCATGCGGCGCAGCTCGTCGAGCGCGGCGTCATAGCCCTCGGCAATATAGCCGCCATTGCCGGCCTCGGTCGGCGGCGCGGGGACGAGGGCCGTCACCAGCGTGTCGACCAGCGCGCCATGGCCGTCCAGCGCGGGGAGCAGCGCATCGAGCAGCGCCGGGCGATCGGGCAGGCGGCCGAGTTTCTCGCGCAGGGTGCGCGCGGCGTCCAGCCCGTCGCGCAGCTGCCCCAGGTCGCGCGGCGAGCCCCGGCCGATGGCGAGCCGGCCCAGCGCACGGCCGATGTCGGGCAGCGCGCGCAGCCGGGCGCGGATATCCTCGCGCAGCGGCCCCTCGTCATGCAGCCACTGGACGAGCGCGAGCCGCGCCTCGATGGCGGCGCGGTCCATCAGCGGCGCGGCAAGATCGCTGGCGAGGAGGCGGGCGCCAGCCCCGGTGACGGTGCGGTCCACCGCGCCGAGCAGGCTGCCGGCGCGCTGGCCCGCCGCCGTGGCGACGATCTCCAGGCTCTCGCGCGTCGCCGGATCGATGGCGAGATGGTCGTCCGCGCCCGCGCGCACCGGCGCGGCGAGGAACGGCATGCGACCCTTGCCGACATGGTCGAGATAGGCGAGCAGCCCGCCCAGCGCCGCCAGCTCCGCGCGGCTGAAGCTGCCGAAGCCGTCCAGCGTGGCGACGCCGAAATGGCGGGCGATCTCGCCCTCGGCGCGGCCGCTGTCGAAGCCCCGGCTCTCGAACGGCAGCGCGCCGCCGATCCTGGCGGCCAGCGCCGGCCGGGCGATCACTTCGCTCGCGCCGATCCGCGCCAGCTCGGCCTCCAGCCCGTTCCCGGCGATGGCGACGACCTCCAGCCGCCCGGTCGAGATGTCTGCGGCGGCGAGCGCGAGCGCGCCGCCCGCCTCGCCCACGGCGGCGAGCAGATTGGCGCGCCGGCTGTCGAGCAGTGTATCCTCGGTGAGCGTGCCGGCGGTGACGAAGCGCACGATGGCGCGGCCGACCAGCGCCTTGGAGCCGCCGCGCGCCCGCGCCTGCTCGGGCGTCTCGGTCTGCTCGGCGATGGCGACGCGATGGCCTGCCCGGATGAGCCGGGCGAGATAGTTGTCCGCGCTGTGCACCGGCACCCCGCACATCGGGATCGCCTCTCCCTGATGCGCGCCGCGCGTGGTGAGCGCGATGTCCAGCACCTGCGCGGCGATCTTCGCGTCATCGAAGAACAGCTCGAAGAAATCGCCCATGCGATAGAAGAGCAGATCGCCCCCCGCCTCCGCCTTGAGCGCGAGATATTGCGCCATCATCGGCGTGGGGGCCGGGGCGTCGCTGGCGGCGGGGGCGGTCTGGCTGGTCACCAGCACGCCGTTAGCAGCGTCCGCCCAAGCGGAAAAGGCGGGCAATGCGCGCGGGCCCCTTGTCGAGACGCGACGAAAGCCGTTAGGGCTTGTTCGAGCGGCAAGGACCAGATTTCATGAGCGACAAGGCCAATATCGAATTTTCCGAGCGCGAGGCGCTTCTTTTCCATTCGGCGGGCAGGCCGGGCAAGATCGAGATCATCGCGTCGAAGCCGATGGCGACGCAGCGTGACCTGGCGCTGGCCTATTCGCCGGGGGTGGCGGTGCCGGTGCGGGCGATCGCGGACGATCCGCAGGCCGCCTATGACTATACCGCCAAGGGCAATCTGGTCGCGGTGATCTCCAACGGCACGGCGATCCTGGGCATGGGCAATCTGGGCGCGCTCGCCTCCAAGCCAGTGATGGAAGGCAAGGCGGTGCTGTTCAAGCGCTTCGCCGATGTCGACGCGATCGACATCGAGGTGGCGACCGAGGACCCGCAGGCGTTCATCGATGCCGTCGCGCTGCTGGAGCCGACCTTCGGCGGCATCAATCTCGAGGACATCAAGGCGCCGGAATGCTTCATCATCGAAGCCGCGCTCAAGGAGCGCATGAACATTCCGGTCATGCATGACGACCAGCATGGCACGGCGATCATCTGCGGGGCCGGGCTCATCAATGCCTGCTATCTGACCGGCCGCGACATCAAGGATGCCAGGGTCGTCGTCAACGGCGCGGGCGCGGCGGCGATCGCCTGCACCGAACTCATCAAGGCGATGGGCGTGCCGCACGACAATGTCATCATGTGCGACCGGGAAGGCGTGATCTATCGGGGCCGCACCGAGAGCATGGACCAGTTCAAGTCCGCCCATGCCGCCAGGACGGACGCGCGTACGCTGCATGATGCGCTGAAGGGCGCGGACATCTTCCTGGGCCTCTCCGCCAAGGATGCGCTCAAGCCCGAATGGATCGCCGAGATGGCGCCCCAGCCGATCATCTTCGCCATGGCCAATCCCGATCCGGAGATCCTGCCGCCGGTCGCCAAGGCCGTGCGCCCGGATGCGATCGTCGCCACCGGCCGCTCGGACTATCCCAACCAGGTCAACAATGTGCTGGGCTTCCCGTTCATCTTCCGGGGCGCGCTGGACGTGCGGGCGACGGCGATCAACGAGGCGATGAAGATCGCCGCGGCGCAGGCGATCGCGGAGCTTGCCCGCGCGCAGGTGCCCGAGGAAGTGGCGCTGGCCTATGGCACGACGCACAGCTTCGGCGCGGACTATATCATCCCCGCCCCGTTCGACCCGCGCCTGATGGAGATCGTGCCGGCGGCGGTGGCGCAGGCGGCGATGGAGAGCGGCGTCGCGCAGAAGCCGATCGCGGATATGGACGCTTACCGGCACAGCCTGCGCAGCCGCCTCAACCCCACCACCTCGGTGCTCACCCTCGCCTATGAGGGCGCCAAGGCCGCGCCCAAGCGCGTCGTCTTCGCCGAGGCGGACGAGGAAGTGGTGCTGCGCGCGGCGATCCAGTTCCGCGATGGCGGCTATGGCATCCCGGTGCTGGTCGGCCGGCAGGACGTGCACGACAAGCTGCGTGAGATGGGCATCAAGGATGCCGAGAGCTTCGAGCTGCACAACAGCGTCAACTCCCCGCTCGTGCCCCGGATGGTGGACATGCTCTATGAGCGCCTCCAGCGGCGCGGCTATCTGCGCCGCGACTGCGAGCGCATGGTCAATCGCGATCGCAATATCTTCGGCGCGCTGCTGCTCCAGATGGGGGAGGGCGAGGCGATGATTACCGGCGTGACGCGCACCTATTCGCAGACGATGCGGGAAGTGCGCCGGGTGATCGATCCGGCGCCGGAGCGCACCTGCTTCGGCGTGCATGTGCTGGTCGGCCGGAGCCACACGGTGTTCATGGCCGACACCACGGTCAACGAGCGGCCCAATGCGCAGGAACTGGCGGATATCGCCATCGATACGGCGGCGGTGGCGCGGCGCATGGGGCATGAGCCGCGCGTCGCCTTCCTGTCCTACTCGACCTTCGGCAATCCGCCGGGCACCTGGCTGGACAATATCCGCGAGGCCGTCGCCCTGCTCGACCAGCGCGGCGTGGACTTCGAATATGAGGGCGAGATGGCGCCGGACGTGGCGCTCAACCCGCGCGTCATGCGCAACTATCCGTTCAGCCGCCTCTCCGGCCCGGCCAATGTGCTGGTGATGCCGGGGCTCCAGTCCGCCAATCTCTCGGCCAAGCTGCTGCGCGAGCTGGGCGGCGATTCGGTCATCGGCCCGATGCTGATCGGCATGGGCCAGCCGGTGCAGGTCGCCACCATGGCATCGAGCGCGTCCGAGCTGGTCACGCTGGCCGTCCTCGCGGCGGGCGGCATCGCGCGGTGATGCCGCATCCCTGGCGCTCGCCGGCTTCGCGGCCGGCGGGGCCTCAGGGGTAGAGCAGGCCCGCCGTCCAGCCGCTCGCGCCGTCCGCCTCGTAGCGGGTGCGCTCGTGCAGGCGGAACGGCCGGTCCAGCCAGAACTCGATGGCGCGGGGCATCAGGCGGAAGCCGGACCAGTGCGGCGGGCGCGGCACCGGCGCGCCGGCGAAGCGGGCTTCCTCCTGCGCGATGCGCTGGGCGAAGGTCTCGCGCGCATCGAGCGGGCGGGACTGGTCGGACGCCCAGGCGCCGATCTGCGAATCGCGCGGCCGGGTCGCGAAATAGGCGTCGGCGGTCGCGTCATCCACCGGCGTCACCGGGCCCTCGACACGGACCTGCCGGCGCAGCGACTTCCAGTGGAACAGCAAGGCGGCCTCGGGATGGGCGAGCAGCTCCACCGCCTTGCGGCTCTCGAAATTGGTGTAGAAGGTGAAGCCGCCCGGCCCATGATCCTTCATCAGCACCATGCGCAGCGACGGGCGGCCGCGCCCGTCCACGGTGGCCAGCGCCATGGCGTTGGGATCATTGGGCTCGCTCGCCGTCGCGTCGGCCAGCCATGCCTCGAACAGCGCATGGGGATCGGCGGTCCGGGTGGTCGGCTCGGTGGCGGGAATCGGGTCTGTCATGGCGTGTCTCCTAGGCGCGGGGCGCCGGGCTGTCGAGCCGGAGGAGGCTTGCGCGGTGCCGGCAAAAGCGCGCAAAGTCTCGCTCCACTTGCGGCGCGGCGCGACAATCTCCAGATGGATGGTGCCGAATGGATGGCGCGGCGCGGGGCCGCCGCTCGAACAGGTGATTGAACAAGAATGGCTGATCCTTATTCCTTGCTGGGCGTGCCGCGCAACGCGGACGAGAAGACGATCAAATCCGCCTATCGCAAGCTCGCCAAGGAACTGCATCCGGACCGGAACAAGGACAATCCGAAGGCCGCCGAGCGATTCGGCGAAGTGACGCGCGCCTATGATCTGCTTTCGGACAAGGACAAGCGCGCGCAGTTCGATCGCGGCGAGATCGACGGGGAGGGTAATCCCGCCCATCCCTTCGGCTTCGGCCAGGGCGGCGATCCGCGCGGCGGCTATTCGAGCGCGGGCGGTTTCGACTTCGGCGAGGGCGGCGGCGCGGATTTCGGCGACATTTTCGAGGGGCTGTTCAGCGGCGGGCGCCGGGGCGGCGGCTTTGGCGGTTTCGGGGGGCGAGGCGCGCCGCCCCCGCAGCGCGGCGCCAATATGAGTTATCGCCTCGCCGTGCCGTTCATCGACGCGGCGACGCTGGCGCCCCAGCGCATCACCCTGGCCGACGGCAAGACGATCGACCTCAAGCTGCCCGCCGGCGTCGAGACCGGCACGCAGATGAAGCTGGGCGGCAAGGGCCAGCCGGGGCCGGCCGGGCCGGGCGATGCCATCGTCACCATCGAGATCGGCGCGCATCCCTTCTTCCAGCGCGAGGACGACAATGTGCGGCTCGACCTGCCGATCAGCCTCAACGAGGCCGTGGCCGGCGCCCGCGTGAAAGTGCCCACGGTGGACGGGCCGGTGATGCTCGCCATCCCCGCCGGCGCGCGCTCGGGCCAGACGCTGCGGCTCAAGGGCAAGGGCTTCACCCGCAAGGGCGGCGGGCGCGGCGATCAGCTCGTCACGCTGATGATCGACGTGCCGGCCCATGACGCGGCGCTGAGCAGCTTCGTCGAAAGCTGGACCGACAGCCGCCCGATCCGCGCGAATCTGGGCGTGTAGGCCCTTCTCCTCGCCGGGCGGGAGGGGAGGCGGGCCGATCCGCATCGAAGGGCCGCGCGCCGCGCGTGGCTCGCGAAGCCGCCGGCTTTGGGCTATGCCCACGGAACGCCTGGGGTCTTTGGGGGTTGGATTGGCCATGAACGCTCTTTCGTCCGGCATCTGACGGGATGCTCGGCCTTTCCCCCCAATCACCCGAAGCGCGGCGTGCGCGGTTGCGCGCGCGTGGCGCGCGGCTGCAGGCGGAGATCGAGCAGAGCCGGCTTGGCATGCGCGCGCTCACCGTGCTGCGCCGGATCGCGGTGGGCGTCTATTCGGACGGGTTCATCCATGCCGGCAATCTCGCCTATCTCACCATGGTCGCGGTGTTTCCCTTCTTCATCGTCGCGGCGGCGATCGCGCAATTGCTCGGGCGCACGCAGGCGGGGCTGCAGACCGTCAACGGCTTCCTGCTGACGGTGCCGCCCAGCGTCGCGTCCGTGCTGCGCCCGGCCATCCTCGACGTGCTCTCGGCGCGGACCGGCAATCTCCTGTGGATCGGCGCGCTCATCGGCCTGTGGACGGTCGGCAGCCTGATCGAGACGATCCGCGACATATTGCGCCGCGCCTATGGCACGCACTCGACCCAGCCCTTCTGGACCTATCGGCTGCGCGCCATCGGCATCATCATCCTGAGCGTGCTCGCCGCGCTCGTCGCTCTCTCGCTGCAAGTGCTGCTCTCCGCCGCCGAGGCGCTGGTGGAGCAGATCTTCCCCTTCGCGGACCTTGCCTTCAACATCATCACCGCGAGCCGGCTGGTGCCGACCGTCCTGCTCTTCGGCGCGCTCTACCTGCTGTTCGTGGCGCTCACGCCCAGCCGATACCGCGCCGCGCGCTTCCCGAAATGGCCCGGCGCGGCGGTCACGACATTGTGGTGGTATGGCACCGCGCTGCTGCTGCCGGTCTTCCTTTCGCACCTCGCCAGCTACAGCCTCACCTATGGCGGACTGGCCGGCGCCATGATCGTTCTCATTTTTTTCTTCATCATCGGGCTCGGCGTGGTAATTGGCGCCGAACTCAATGCGGCGCTGGCGGACTTCCCCGATGAGGAAGAGCTGGCGGACGAGACGGAGGAACATCCTGAATGACCGGTCTGATGGCGGGCAAACGCGGCCTCATCATGGGGCTTGCCAATGACAAGTCGCTCGCCTGGGGAATCGCGAAAGCGCTCCATGCACAAGGCGCGCAACTGGCCTTCTCCTATCTGGGCGAGGCGCTGGAGAAGCGCGTGCGCCCGCTGGCGGAGGAGCTGGAATCGGATTTCCTGCTCTCCTGCGATGTCGCCGACATGGCGTCGATCGACCAGTGCTTCGCGCAGCTGGCGGAGCGCTGGCCGACGATCGACTTCGTCGTCCATGCGATCGGCTTCTCGGACAAGAACGAGCTGCGCGGGCGCTATGTCGACACCAGCCTCGAGAATTTCCTGCAGACCATGAACATCTCGGCCTACAGCCTGGTGGCCGTGACCAAGCGGGCGGTGGCGCTGATGCCGCAGGGCGGGTCAGTCCTCACGCTCACATATTATGGTGCGGAGAAGGTGATCCCGCATTATAACGTCATGGGCGTGGCCAAGGCGGCGCTGGAGGCGAGCGTCAAATATCTCGCCATGGACCTGGGCCCGCAGAATATCCGGGTGAACGCCGTGTCCGCCGGGCCGATCAAGACGCTGGCGGCCTCCGGCATCGGGGACTTCCGCTACATCATGAAGTGGAACGAGCTGAACTCGCCGCTGCGCCGCAACGTCACCATCGAGGATGTCGGCGGGGCCGGGCTCTACATGCTGTCCGATCTGGCGTCGGGCGTCACCGGCGAGATCCATCATGTCGACGCGGGCTATAATGTCATCGGCATGAAAGCCGAGGACGCGCCGGATATCGCGCTGGACAAATGACCTGTTTCCCTCTCCCGCGGGAGAGGGGCAGCCAGCTTCGGCTGGAGGGGAGCATATGAGTTTCAACAGCTTCGGGCGGGTCTTCCGCTTCAGCACCTGGGGCGAGAGCCACGGGCCGGCGATCGGCGCGGTGGTGGATGGCTGCCCGCCGGGCATCGCGCTGTCGGAGTCGGACATCCAGCCCTGGCTCGACCAGCGTCGGCCCGGCCAGTCCCGCTTCACCACGCAGCGGCAGGAGCCGGACCAGGTCCGCATCCTGTCCGGCGTGTTCGAGGGGCGGACGACCGGCACGCCGATCAGCCTGATGATCGAGAATGTCGACCAGCGCTCCAAGGATTATTCCGAGGTCGCCCAGGCCTATCGGCCCGGCCATGCCGATTATGCCTATGACGCCAAATATGGCCTGCGCGATTATCGTGGCGGCGGACGCTCCTCCGCGCGCGAGACCGCGTCGCGCGTGGCGGCGGGCGCCGTGGCGCGGCTGGTCGTCCCGCAGGTGTCGATCACCGGCTATGTCAGCGAAATCGGCGGCGATCCCATCGATCATGCGCTGTTCGACGCCGCGGAGATCGCGCGCAATCCCTTCTTCTGCCCCGATCCGCGCGCGGCCGCGCGGTGGGAAGCGATGATCGACGCGGCGCGCAAGGACGGGTCCTCGCTCGGCGCCGTGGTCGAGTGCGTGGCGACCGGCGTGCCGGCCGGCTGGGGCGCACCGCTCTATGCCAAGCTGGACAGCGAGCTGGCCGCTGCCGCGATGAGCATCAATGCGGTCAAGGCCGTGGAGATCGGCGACGGTTTCGCGGCGGCGCGGCTGCGCGGCGAGGACAATGCCGACCCGATGCGGCCCGGCCCGGACGGCCTGCCCATTTTCCTCGCCAACCATGCCGGCGGCATCGCGGGCGGCATCGCGACCGGCCAGCCGATCAGGCTGCGCGTCGGCTTCAAGCCGACCAGCTCCATCCTGATCCCGCAGGAGACCGTGACCCGCGAGGGGACGGCGAGCGAGATCCGCACCAGGGGCCGCCACGATCCCTGCGTGGGCATTCGCGGCGTGCCGGTGGTCGAGGCGATGGTCGCGCTCGTGCTGGCCGATCAGGCGCTGCTGCACCGGGCGCAATGCGGATGAAGCGCGTGCTGGCGCCTCTGCTGCTCGGCCTGCTGCTGGCCGGGTGCGGATCGCCGGAGCGCGAGGCCGCGGGCGATGACCTCGCCGCCGATCTGACGCCCTCCCCCGGGATGCCGGATGCGGGCAATGCCGCCGATCCCGCCGCAAATCCCCATGCGCACAGCGCCGCGCTCGACCGGCTCGGCCCCATCCGCATCGGCGCCACGCTCGCGGCCCTGCGCGCGCAGGGCGTCGCGATCGATCGCAGCGGGGAGGCCATGCCGGGCAGCGATTGCGCCTATGCCAGCGTCGCGACGATGCCGGACATGCTGCTGATGCTGGATGGCGAGACGGTCGTGCGCATCGACGTGCGCTCGGCGCGCTATCCGACCATCGGCGGCCTGCGCGTCGGGCATGGCGAGGCGGAGGCGAGGGCGCGCCTGGGCCCCGGCGCCACGGTGCAGCCGCATCCCTATACCGGCCCGCAAGGCCATTATCTCGTCCTCCATGAGGATGGCGCGCCCGCCGGGCTCATCGCGGAGACGGACGGCGAGACGGTGCGCAGCTATCGTGTCGGGCAATGGGAGCAGGTGCAGTGGGTCGAAGGCTGCGCCTGAGCCATCATGGCTGAGCTGCGCCAGGCCACCGGCCTGCTGCGCATCGCGACGCCGGGGCGCGCGCTGGTCGAGATCACCGGCGAGGTGAACCGCTGGGTCGCCGCGCAGGGCATGGCGCAGGGCCTGCTGACCCTGTTCTGCCGGCACAGTTCCGCGTCGCTGGTCATCCAGGAGAATGCGGCGCCGGCCGTGCGCGCGGACCTGCTCGCCTGGCTGGACCGCGCCGTGCCGGAAGGCGCGCATTATGCGCATGACGATGAGGGGCCGGACGACATGCCCGCCCATATCAAGACGATGCTGACCGGCGTCTCCATCGGCGTGCCGCTGATCGGCGGGGCGCTGGCGCTGGGCACCTGGCAGGGCGTCTATCTGGTCGAGCATCGCCGCGCGCCGCATGCGCGGCAGGTGGCGCTGCATCTGATCGGCGCCTGAAGCCGCACCGTCCGCCGGTCATTTTGACCGGTTCATCAATCGCTTACGACAGGGCGTGCGCTGCGCGCGACACGCCCGGCCCCGCGCCATTGCGGCCGCGTCCCGCTCTGCGCCAAGACGTGGAGCGAGTTCATATGCCGAAGCGCCGCGCCGGGCGGGCGGCAATGATATTGATACCGTAGCTCCGATTCTCGGTATCGACTGGGCCCCGTCCTGATCGACGGGGCCCTTTTTTATTGAACCACCGCCTGTTACGCAGGGGCGACGGCACCGACCATGGTGCGCAGCGGGGACAATCAGGTCGCATGGGCAACAGACTAACGCTCTACATCGTCATCGGCATGGTGCTGGGTCTTGTCGTGGGCATGGCCGGCCATGCGGTGATCGGCACCGACGTCCAGACGGCCAGGCAGGTCAGCGACTATTTCCATCTGCTCGCGGACATCTTCCTGCACCTCATCAAGATGATTATCGCGCCGCTGGTCTTCGCCACGCTGGTCGCCGGCATCGCGCATATGCGCGACAGCGCGGCGCTCGGGCGGATCGGCGGCCGGGCGCTGCTCTGGTTCATCCTGGCCAGCCTGACCTCGCTCTCCATCGGCCTGGTCTACGCCAATCTGATGCGGCCGGGCGAAGGGCTGGGGCTGATCGCGAAGGGCGGGGACAGCGGCGTGGATACCGCCGGGCTGAACCTGCGGGACTTCGTGCTGCACGTCTTCCCCACCTCCATGGTGGAGGCGATGGCGAGCAACAGCGTGCTGCAGATCGTCGTCTTCTCGCTGTTCGTGGGCGTGGCGCTCACCGCGATCGGCGATGTCGGCAAGCCCATCGTCACGCTGGTCGAATCGATCGTGGAGCTGATGCTGCAGGTCACCGACTATGTCATGCGGTTCGCGCCGGTGGCGGTGTTCGGCGCCATCGCGGCGGTCATCACCGAGCGCGGGCTGGATGTGCTCTGGACCTTCGGCAGGCTGGTCGGCGAATTCTACCTGGCGCTGTTCACGCTATGGGTGGTGCTGGCACTGGCCGGCTTCCTGTTCCTCGGCCGCCGGATGATCCACCTGCTCAAGCATATCCGCGGGCCGATGCTGATCGCCTTCTCGACGGCGTCGTCCGAGGCGGTCTACCCCAAGCTGCTGGAGCAGCTCGACCGCTTCGGCGTGCCGCGCCGGCTCTCCAGCTTCGTGCTGCCGCTGGGCTACAGCTTCAATCTCGACGGTTCGATGATGTATGCCAGCTTCGCCACGCTGTTCATCGCCCAGGCCTATGGCATCGACCTGTCGATCGGCACGCAGATCACCATCCTGCTCGTGCTCATGGTCACCAGCAAGGGCATCGCCGCCGTGCCGCGCGCCAGCCTGGTGGTGGTCGCCGCCACGCTGGCGCAGTTCAACCTGCCCGTAGAGGGCGTGGCCTTCATCCTGGCCGTCGATCATTTCATGGACATGGGCCGCACCATGACCAACGTCATCGGCAACGCCGTCGCCACGGCGGTGGTGACCAAATGGGAAGGCATGCTGGAGGTGGAGGAACCCGAGGAGATCCCCCGGCCCCATGCGCCGGCCCATACGGTCGCCGGCGGCAAGGGCGGGCTGGACCTGGCCGAGGACATGGTCCGGGACGAACGCGGGGCAGGCTGACCGGCCATGCCGCGCCCGGTCCAGGACATTGTCGACGAGATCGTCACCGCCATGGCCGCCCAAACCGAGCGGGGCAAGGTCGCGGCCTATATTCCCGGCCTCGCCCGTGTGCCGCCCGATCATTTCGGCATGGCGATCGTCACCGCGCAGGGCGAGGTCGCGCTGGGCGGCGACGCGCAGCTGCCTTTCTCGATCCAGTCGATCTCCAAGGTCTTCGCGCTCACCATGGCGCTGGGCAAGGTCGGCGACCAGCTCTGGGACCGGGTCGGCCGCGAGCCCTCGGGCAACGCCTTCAACTCGATCGTCCAGCTCGAGGCCGAGCAGGGCATCCCGCGCAATCCGTTCATCAATGCCGGCGCGATCGTGGTGGCGGACGTCAATCTCTCCGGCCACATGCCGCGCGAATCGATCGGCGAGCTGATCCGCTTCATCCGCTTCCTGGCCGATGACGAGAGCATCGTCGTCGACGACGCCATCGCGCGCGGCGAGCAGGAGACCGGCTACCGCAACATCGCGCTCGCCAATTATATGCGCGCCTTCGGCAACATCCATCATGCCGTGGAGCTGGCGCTGGGCGTCTATTTCCATCAATGCGCCATTGCCATGAGCTGCCTCCAGCTCGCCCGCGCCGGCCGGTTCCTGATGCTCGACGGCCTGCATCCCGATGGCGGCCGCGTCGTCTCGGCGCGACGGGCGCGCCGCATCAATGCACTGATGCTGACCTGCGGCCAATATGATGCGAGCGGCGACTTCGCCTTCCGCGTCGGCATCCCGGCCAAGTCCGGCGTGGGCGGCGGCATCCTCGCCATCGTGCCGGGCATTGCGAGCATCGCGGTCTGGTCTCCGGGGCTCAACGCCACCGGCAATTCCCGGCTCGGCATGCTGGCGCTGGAGCGTCTGGCGCAGGCAACTGGGTGGAGCATCTTCAGCGGCCGGACATGACCCGTTGAAAACAGGCGGTTTTCGGCGACACGGGAACAAGTCGGGACGAGCCGAGTTCTTTTTCGGGGCACGCAAGAGGGAGAGTTTGCGATGGACCGGAATGATGAGACACCCCTGCATGAGGATGGCGATCGGCCAGGCTGGTCGCTTCCCGGCTCGATCCATCGCCGGCGCGCGCTGGCCTGGCTGGCGGGCGCCGGCACCTTCGCGCTGCTGACCGCATGCGGATCGGACGGAGACGGCCTGGTGACCGTGCCGCCGACGCCGAGCCCGACACCCTCGCCCACGCCGACCCCCGTGCCGCCGCCCACGCCGACGCCGCCCGGCCCCGAGCCGATCTGCGCGCCGACCCCGGCCGAGACCAGCGGACCCTATCCGGCGGACGGCACCAACACATCGAGCGGATCGACGAGCAATGTGCTGGTCACATCCGGCATCCAGCGCAGCGACATCCGGCCGAGCTTCATCGATACCACCACGGTCGCCGCGGGCGTGCAGCTCACGTTGACGATCACGGTGCTCGATGGCGATGCCTGCACGGCGCTGGGCGGCCGCGCCGTCTATATCTGGCAGGCGGACGCGCATGGGCTGTTCTCGCTCTACACCATCCCGCAGGAAAGCTATCTGCGCGGCCTCGGCCTGACCAATGGCGAGGGCAAGGTGACGTTCACCACCATCGTGCCGGGCTGCCTCGCGGACCGCTTCCCGCATATCTATGTGGAGGTCTTCCCGGATCTCTTCTCCTCCAACCGGGGCAGCAATGCCGACCTGACGACGCAGCTGATCGTCCCGGCCGAGATATGCCAGGCCGCTTATGCGGACAGCGCGACCTATCCCGGCTCGACGACGAACCTCGCGGGCGTGTCCATCGCGAGCGATCCGGTGTTCGGCGACGATTCGACGCAGGACAACAATGCGCGGACCCTGAGCGTGGCCGGCAGCGTCTCGGCCGGCTTCACCTCCGAGGTGTCGATCACCCTGCCGGCGGGCACCTGACCGGCCGGCGCACCGGGGCCGCCCGCCCGCCTGCGCGTTTGCAGGCGGGGTGTGGCCCCGGCGCTATTGGCAAGCGGGGTGCGCGCACCTAACTGCCATCGGATGGTGATGGACGCAGCAGCAGAGACGAGCGAACCGATACAGTCCGGATGGACGACGCTGCGCCGTTTCCTGCCCTATCTCTGGCCGGCCGACGAACCCCGGTTGAAGCTGCGCATCCTGCTCGCGCTGGCGCTGGTGCTGGCGGGCAAGGCGATCACGCTGGTCATGCCCTTCGCCTACAAGGGCATCATCGACAGCATGACGCCGGACATGCGCGGGCAGATCGGCCTCGCGCTGGCGCTGGTGCTGGCCTATGCCGGCGCGCGCTTCGCCGGTGTCATGTCGGACAATCTGCGCGGCATCGCGTTCGAGCGGGTCGGCCGCAACGCGCAGCGGCTGATGTCCGAGCAGGTGCTGCGGCACCTCCACAACCTCTCGCTGCGCTTCCATCTCAACCGCAAGACCGGCGCCGTCACGCGCGTGGTGGAGCGCGGCACCACGACCATCGAGACGATGCTGAACTTCATGCTGTTCAACATCGCGCCGACCATCATCGAGCTGGCGGCGGTCTGCATCATCTTCCAGATCAAGTTCGGCGCCGGCCTCGTGCTGGCGACGCTGGCGATGGTGACGATCTATATCTGGTTCACCCAGAAAGTGACCGAGTGGCGCAACCATCTGCGCCGCACCATGGTCGATCTGGATACCGGCGCGGTGGCCCATGCCGTGGACAGCCTGCTGAACTTCGAGACGGTCAAATATTTCAACGCCGAGGAGCGCGAGGGCGCGCGCTACGGCCGGGCGCAGCGCCTTTACATGGACGCCGCGACCAGGAGCAACAACAGCCTCGCCATGCTCAACATCGGCCAGGCGCTCATCACCAACATCATGATGGGCGGCGCCATGGCCTTCACCGTCTGGGGCTGGAGCCAGGGCCGCTTCACCACCGGCGACGTGGTGCTGGTGAACGCGCTGCTCATGCAGCTTTTCCGCCCGCTCGACTTTCTCGGCATGGTCTATCGCACCATCCGCCAGGGCCTCATCGACATGGAGGCCATGTTCCGGCTGATCGACACGCAGACCGAGATCGTCGACCAGCCCGGCGCGCGCCCGCTGCTGGTGAGCGCGGGCGAAGTGCGTTTCGAGCATGTCTGGTTCGGCTATGATCCCGAGCGCACGATCCTCAAGGACGTGACCTTCACCGTCCCGGCCGGCACGACGCTGGCGATCGTCGGCCCCTCGGGCGCCGGCAAGTCGACCATCGCGCGGCTGCTCTACCGCTTCTACGACATCCAGCGCGGGCATATCCTGATCGACGGGCAGGATATCGCCGATGTGCAGCAGGCCACGCTGCGCGCCGCGATCGGCATCGTGCCGCAGGACATGGTGCTGTTCAACGAGACGATCGGCTACAATATCGGCTACGGCCGCGACGGTGCATCGCAGGCCGAGATCGAAGCGGCGGCCAGGGGCGCAGCGATCGACCGGTTCATCGCCACCCAGCCGCTCGGCTACCAGACGCGCGTGGGCGAGCGCGGCCTCAAGCTCTCCGGCGGCGAGAAGCAGCGCGTCGCCATCGCCCGCACCTTGGTCAAGGACCCGCCGATCCTCATCCTGGACGAAGCCACCAGCGCGCTCGACAGCCGCACCGAGGCCGCGATCCAGGGCGTGCTCGACAATATCGCCGCGCGCCGCACCACCATCATGGTCGCGCACCGGCTCTCGACCATCGTCCATGCCGACAACATCATCGTGATGGAGGATGGCCGCATCGCCGAGCAGGGCAACCACGCCGCACTGCTTGCCCAGAACGGCATCTATGCGCAACTCTGGGCACGTCAGGCCACCGAGCGGATGAACCCGGAAGCGGGAGTGGCGATGCTGGAGGCTGCGACGGAGTAGCGGCAGGGGACCTTGCTGATCCGCCGTGGTCCCTGCGCTGTTCTCGACGGACGTCTCGACAGGCTCGACGCCCGCTCGAACCGAACGGTTATGGCATGGGGCAGAGGCTGTGCGTTCTGGATGGCACCATATTGTGCGCCTGCTGCGCAGGAGCACCGGTTTCTTTCATTCGGACGAACGCCAAGGCGTGAAGGGGCGTCTATCCCGTCCCGTCACGCGCTTATCCGCATCGCCATCCCCGGCCGCAGCATCCCCAGCACGGTCCGCATGCTCTCCGGCGCCACCGCGACGCAGCCCTCGGTCGGCTTGGGCGCGCCGTCCGGGCCGATCACCCATTGGTGGAAGAAGATCGCGCTGCCCATGGCGGGGGCGGGGGGCGCGTCATTATGGCCGAGCACCACCACCACGTCATAGGCCTGGTCGGCGCGTTGCAGGTCTTCGTGGCCGGTGGCGCGCGGGAGACGGACGGGGCGGTTATAGGCAGGATCGGCGGAGTCGTCGCACCAGCCGTCGCCGGGCCGCGTCCAGCGCCAGGGGATGGCGGGGACATGGTCGCGGCCGATCCGGCCGGGGCGCAGCAGCGCGGCGCGGATCGGCCAGTCGCCCAGCGGCGTGGCGCCGTCGCCCTCGCGCTTGTCGGCGGCGGCGATGAGGCCGCCCTTGCCGATCACGCAGGCGCAGGACCAGTCGCGCAGGCTCAGCCGACCCGCCGCGCCGTCGACGTGGATCACAGGTCGTGCCCGGTGCGGTCGCGCTTGGTGGCGAGATAATGGGCGTTGAAGGGATTGGCGGGCAGGGACAGGGGCAGCCGCTCGATCACCGCGATGCCCTGTGCCTCCAGCCCGGCGACCTTGGCGGGATTGTTGGTGAGCAGGCGCAGCCTGTCCACGCCGAGCAGCTCCAGCATCCGCGCCGCCACGCCGAAATCGCGCGCGTCGATGGCGAAGCCCAGCCGCACATTGGCGTCGACCGTGTCGAAGCCCTGATCCTGCAGCGCATAGGCGCGCAGCTTGTTGATGAGGCCGATGCCGCGCCCTTCCTGGCGCAGATAGAGGAGGATGCCCCATGACGCTTCGGCGATCTCGTGCATGGCGGCGTGGAGCTGCGGGCCGCAATCGCATTTGAGGCTGCCGAGCACGTCGCCGGTCAGGCACTCGCTGTGCAGCCGCACGACCGGCGGGCTCGCGTCGCGCTGGCCGAGGATGAGCGCGACATGCTCGCGCGGGTCCTCCGGGCTGCGGAACGCCACGATCTCGCTGTCCGCCCTGTCGGCCACGGGCAGCCGCGCGCGCGCCGCGATGGCGAGGCGCGTGGCGTCCGCATAGCCGGCGATGTCCGCCACGCTCAATTCCACCTCGGCCGGCGCATCGTCCGCGCCCACCAGATAGGCCGGGAGCATGCCGGCCAGCCGCGCCAGCACGAGCGCCGCGCCCGCCGCCGCGCCCTGCGCGATCGGCAGGGCGCGGAACGGGCCCTTGAGCGGCGTCATCATGTCCCGCACCGGATCGGCGATGGCCATCATGTCGGCGGCGTCGGCGATCCAGCGTTCGCGCGCGATCAGCACGGGCGCCTGCGGATCGGCCGCGTCGCGCTGGTTGGCGAGCTTGAGCGTCGCGCCGCGCGCGGCCGAGACGAGCAGCGGCGCTGCGGCCTGCGGATCGAAGGCGGCGAGGCTCTGCGGGGTGGCGCCCTCGACCGGCAGCAGCGTCAGGCGGCCGTCCGGCCCGGCAAGGCGGATCGGCCAGCCGCGCCGCAGCGCGTCGATCGCGCGGGCGGCCGCGCGCGCGTCCATCAGAACGCGAACTCGGTGATGAGCGGCGCATGGTCGGAGGGGCGCGCCCAGCTGCGCGCGCCTTCGATCACTGCATGGCCGGTCGCGGTCGCGGCGACATCGGGGCTCATCCACATATGGTCGAGCCGCCGTCCGCGGTCGGACTTGGCCCAGTCCAGCGCGCGGTAGCTCCACCAGGTATAGAGCCGCTCGGGCGCGGGCACGAAGGTGCGGCCCAGATCGACCCAGCCATGGCTGTTCTGCAGCGCGCCCAGCAGTTCCACCTCCACCGGCGTGTGGCTGACCACGTTGAGCAGCTGCTTGTGGCTCCACACATCGCATTCGAGCGGGGCGACGTTGAAATCGCCGACGAGCAGGGTGGAACCGTCCAGCCGGCCCGACCAGTCGATCATCCGCTGGATGAAATCCAGCTTCTGGCCGAACTTGGGATTGACCGTGCGGTCCGGCACGTCGCCGCCGGCGGGGACATAGACATTCTCGATGCGCAGGCCGTTTTCGAGCCGCACGCCGACATGCCGCGCCTCGCCATTGGCCTGCCAGTCGAGTCGTTCATCCTCGCGGACCGGCAGCTTGCTGATGATCGCGACGCCATGGTGCATCCGCTGACCGTTGAGCACGAGATGATTATAGCCCAGCCGCCGGAACAGACCCTCGGGGAAGGTCTCGTTCACCACCTTGGTCTCCTGCAGGCAGAGAATGTCGGGCTGGTGCTCGGTCAGGAAGCGCTCGACGATCTCGACCCGCGCACGGACGCTGTTGATGTTCCAGGATGCGACCTTGAGCGTGTTGGCGTTGGCTTTGGTTGACATGGCGCTGTCCCTAAACGCCTCCGCCGGCGAACCCAAGCGCCGCGCGCATGTTTTTTCGCGCGCGGGCGGGCCGCTGCGTGTCGCGGGCAAGCAAAGACCCCCGCTCCGGGGGGCGTGGAACGGGGGTCTCTATGGCACTGGAAGTGCGCTTGTGGCGTGGGTTTCACCGGGCAACAGGGGGGGGAATCCCGGGTCTGTCCCGACGCCACGGGGATTAGATAGGGGCGCTCAGATGAGCGGTGGATGAATGAACCCCGTCAGTTTCATGACCAGCGCGGGAAGCATCCGTTTCATCGCGCGCCGGGGCGCCGGTTCGCGCGCGGATCGCGCCAGCGGAACTGGGTATCGGCGATCGGCTGGTTGTAGACGAGGTTGGAGAGGCGGATGGTCGTGCGGTTGCCCTGCGCGTCCCGCGCGACCCAGCCATAGAGCTCCAGTCCCGAGGGCGCGGCCGGCTTGCGCATGAAGATGAGGTTGAGCACGCCATATTCCGGATGGTCCGGGTCGCGCACGTCGACCGACACGACATCGCGCTGGCCGGTGTCGACCAGCTTGCCGTAGCGGGCGAGATCGCGCGAGGGATCGAGCAGCGCGCCCAGCGGCGAGTTGCGGATCGGCCAGCGCTGCACCTGGCTCACCTGATAGTCGATCATGTAGAGCGAGCGGCCGTCCGCGACGATCAGCAGGTCCGATCCCTGGCCATAGTCGAAGCGGATATGGCCGGGCTGCTTGAGCAGCACGCGCCCGCTCATCACCTGGCCGGCGCGGTCGGTCTGCGAGAAATCGGCGGAGAGCGTCTGGATCGCGCGGACGGCACGATTGACGGCGGCAAGATCGTCCTGCTGCGTCTGAGCGAGCGCCGGCGCGAACGGCGGCAGCGCCGGCGCGGCGAGCGGAAGGGTGAGGAGGGCACCGGCCAGCAGGCGGGGCGGACTGCGCAAGGAAGGCTTCTTCATGCGCTCCGCCTTAGAGGCGCGGCCTTGAATGTCCACTGAACCGTCAGGCCGCCCTTCCGGCAACCTCCGCGCCATTTTGGGCCCGCGCTGTTTCGGGCGCATCCGTTCAGGCCCCGCCTATTTCGGATTCCCATTCTCGTCGCGCAGCACTTCGCGGCGGCCGACATGGTTGGGCGCGCCGACCAGCCCGTCTTCCTCCATGCGCTCGATGAGGCGGGCGGCGCTGTTGTAGCCGATCCGCAGCTGGCGCTGGAGCCAGCTGGTCGAGGCCTTCTGGTTCTCGAACACGAGCTGGCAGGCCTTGCGGAACAGCTTGGCGTCCGGGCTGTCGTCGCCCAGTTCCACGCCTTCGAGCGCGAAGCCGCCATCCTCCGGCTCCTCGGTGACGGCGGAGATATAGTCCGGCTGGCCCTTGGAGCGCCAATGATCCGCCACGTCGCGCACTTCGTCGTCGCTGACGAAGGGGCCGTGCACGCGCGTCAGGCCCTTGCCGGGGGACATGAACAGCATGTCGCCCTTGCCCAGCAGCTGCTCGGCGCCCTGCTCGCCCAGGATGGTGCGGCTGTCGATCTTGGAAGTGACCGAGAAGCTGATGCGGGTCGGCAGGTTGGCCTTGATGACGCCGGTGATGACGTCGACCGAGGGGCGCTGCGTGGCGAGGATCAGGTGGATGCCGGCGGCGCGCGCCTTCTGCGCGAGGCGCTGGATCAGGAACTCGACTTCCTTGCCCGCCGTCATCATGAGGTCGGCCAGCTCGTCGACCACCACCACGATCTGCGGCAGGGGCTGATAGTCCAGCTCCTCCTCCTCGTAGATCGGCTGGCGGGTCGTCTCGTCGAAGCCGATCTGCACCCGGCGGCCCAGGCCCTTGCCCTTGGCGAGCGCGGCGCGGACCTTCTCATTATAGCCGGCCAGGTTGCGCACGCCGATTGAGGCCATCATGCGATAGCGGTCCTCCATCTGCTCCACCGCCCATTTGAGCGCGCGGATCGCCTTGGCCGGCTCGGTGACGACCGGCGAGAGCAGATGCGGGATATTGTCGTAGATGCTCAGTTCCAGCATCTTGGGATCGATCATGATGAGGCGCAGCTCGTCCGGCGTGAGCCGGTAGAGCAGCGAGAGGATCATGCCGTTGAGGCCGACCGACTTGCCCGAGCCGGTGGTGCCCGCGACGAGCAGGTGCGGCATGCCGGCGAGATCGGCGATCACCGGCTCGCCGAAGATGTTCTTGCCCAGGATGATCGGCAGGCCGGACTTCTGCTCGGCGAACTGCTGGCTGGTGATGAGCTGGTGCAGCACCACCGATTCGCGATCCATGTTGGGCAGCTCGATGCCGATCACGGTGCGGCCCGGCACGGTCGCGACGCGCGCGGTGCGGGCGGACATGTTGCGCGCGATGTCGTCGGCGAGCTGGATGACGCGGCTGGCCTTGATGCCCGGCGCGGGCTCCAGCTCGTACATGGTGACGACCGGACCGGGCCGCACCTCGGTGATCTCGCCCTTCACATGGAAATCGTCGAGCACGGTCTCCAGCAGGCGGGCATTGCGCTCCAGCCCCGGCCGGTCGATCTTGTTGCCGTTCTGCTCGGGCGCCGGCGTCAGCAGGTCGGGCGAGGGCAGCGCGCCATTGCCGAACAGGTCGCTCTGGTTGGAGACGGGCGCGAAGGCCTTGGTGACGGCGTTGCTGTTGGGCGACTGGATGGAGATGGGCTGGCGCGGCGCGGCCTCGACCGGTCGGCGCGGCTCGCGCGATGCGCGCGGCTCGGCCGTCTCGGTGGCGTCCGCGGTCTCGTCCTGCTGCCGGCTGGGCACGAAGCGCGAGAGTTTGAAGGCCGGCAGCAGCGGCATGGCCGGCCGGGCGAGATGCCAGAGCGGCTTTTCCAGCGCCAGGCTGCGCACCCAGAGCCACAGGCCGCCGGCCAGCGCGAGGATGAGCAGCAGCCATTGCACGATGCTGTCCGCCGGTGATCCGAGCTTGGCGGTGAGGAAGGCCAGGCCATGCGCGGCGAGGAAGCCGACCGCGCCGCCCCAGCGCGCCGGCAGGCCGACCAGCGGCTCGGGCTGGAGCAGCCAGAGCGCGGTGCCGATGAGCAGGATGCCGATGAGGCATTTGGCGATCTGGCCGCGCCAGCCGGCCATGTCCTGATCCGCCCAGAGCCGCCGCGCGCTCACCAGGATCAGCGGCAGGACGAGGAAGGCGGGCAGGCCGGCGAAGGTATAGAGGATGTCCGCCGCCCAGGCCCCGGCCGATCCCATGAGATTGCCGGCCGCGCCGCCGCCGGCGGTGTTCAGCGCGGCATCGCCGACCTTGTAGCTCAGCAGCGCGAGCAGCAGGAACAGGGCCAGCAGATAGAGGCCGATCGAGCCCATCAGCGTGCCGATGCGGATCAGGCTGCGGCGCAGCATCGCCTGCCATTCAGGACTGCGATTGACGCTCGCCCGGCTTGCCATTGGCCCCAATTCTCCTCGTGTCGGGCGCATGGCGGCCCCGTGCCGTGCCCGAAATGTTCCGCCGCGACACAATCGGCCTTCGCGGACTCGCCGTCAAGAGTCCCTGTTTTGCCGGGCCTGAACCCGGCCGCCCGGTTCGCACGACGCGGGGCGAGCGGGGCGAGGTGAGCGGGGCGAGGCGAGGCATGCCCGCGCTTGTCCCCGCCGGGGAAACAGGCCATGCCCGCTCCATGGAGCCGACCGTCACCATCGCGCTTGATGCCCGGGCCGATCTGGGCGAGGGGCCGCGCTGGCATGGCGGCGAGGCGCGCCTCTACTGGGTCGACATCCACCGCCATGAACTGCACCGCTTCGATCCGGCGAGCGGGCTGGACGAGCGGCGGCGCTTCGCCGCGCCGATCGGCTGTTTCGCGTTCCGCGCGACCGGCGGCCTGCTGCTGGCGATGAAGGACGGCCTGGCCCTGATGGACGATTGGGATGCGCCACCGCGCCCCTTCGGCGAGCCGATCCTCGCGGGCGACCCGGACCTGCGCTTCAATGACGGGCGGACCGATCCGGCCGGGCGCTTCTGGGCCGGCACGGTCAACACCGCCAAGAGCGCCCGCAATGCCGCGCTCTATCGCGTCGATCCCGATGGCGCGATCATGCCGGTCGAGACGGGCATGCTCACCTGCAACGGCGCGGCCTTCGATGCGGCCGGCACGGCCTTCCGCCATGCCGACACGCCGAGCCACGCACTGCGCGGCTATGCCGTCGATCCGGTGCGCGGCACCCTCTCGGACCGGCATATCGTCCACCAGTTCGCGCAGGGCGAGGGGCGGCCGGACGGCGGATCGTTCGACGCGGCGGGCTGCTACTGGTCGGCGCTGTTCGATGGCGGTCGCGCCGTGCGGCTCTCACCCGATGGCGCGATCCTCCAGACGGTCGCGCTGCCGATCAGCCGGCCGACGATGATCGCGTTCGGCGGTCCCGATCTGCGCACCGCCTATGTGACCAGCGCGCGCGCCGGCCTTTCGGATGCGGACCTCGCCGCCCAGCCGCACGCCGGCGCGATCCTGAGCTTCCGCGTCGAGACGCCGGGCCTGCCGGAGACGCCCTTCGGGGGTTGAGCGCATCGGCCCGGCCCCGCCGTCGGCCGGCCCGGTCAGTTCGCCGGCCGGGTCCGGTAGCGATTGAACCAGTCGAGGATCGCGGAGGCCTTGGCCGCCGCCTGGCTCGGCCGCGCGGCGATGCCGCCATGGCTCGCGCCCGGCACCTTGACCAGCGCGGTCGGGATGCCGCGCAGCTTGAGCGCCGTGTAATATTGCTCGGATTCGCTCACCGGCGTGCGATAATCCTCCGCGCCGACCACCACCAAGGTGGGCGTCTCGACATTGCCGACGAGGCTCAGCGGCGAGCGCGCCCAGTAGCTGTCCGGATCCTCCCACGGCTTCCTGGCGAACCAGTAGGGCGAATAGAAATTCGCGCCATCCGATGTGAGCACGAAGCTGGCCCAGTCGATCACCGGCTTCTGCGTCGCCGCCGCGCGGAAGCGATTGGTCTTGCCGACGATCCAGGCAGTGAGCACGCCGCCGCCCGAGCCGCCGGTGACGAACAGATTGTCCGGATCGGCAATGCCCGCCGCGATCGCCGCGTCCACGCTCGCCATCAGGTCGCCATAGTCGTCGCCGGGATATTTCTTGTCGATGAGATTGGCGAATTCCTCGCCATAGGAGGTGCTGCCGCGCGGATTGGTGTAGAGCACCGCATAGCCCGCCGCCGCATAGAGCTGGTTGTCGGTCGAGAAATAGGGGCCATAGGCCGCGAAGGGCCCGCCATGGATCTCCAGGATGAGCGGCAGGCGCGTCCCCTCCCGATAGCCCGCCGGCGTCACCAGCCACGCATCGATGGAGCGGCCGTCCGGCGCGGTCACGGCGAGCTTGCGCACCTGGGCCAGCGCCTTGGCGCCCAGCCAGTTGGCGTTGAGATGAGTCAGCCGGCGCCCGTCGCGCCCGTCCGCCAGATAGACGTCCGGCGGGTTGAGCGCGTCGCCGCCGGTATAAGCGACCGTGCCGTTGTTCGAGACGCTGAAGCTGCCCCCGGTATAGGGCCGGTCGAGCGCATCGCCGGCCACGCCCTGCGCCACCAGCGTCATGCGCCCGTCGAGCGACACGCGGCCCACGCGGCTCGTGCCCTGGTCGTCATAGCCGACATAGAGCGTGCCGTTGCCGGCCCAGCGCACGCTGTCGATGCTGCGATCCAGCGCGGCGGTGAGCGAGCGGCTGCCGCTGCCGTCGGCGTTCATCACATAAAGCTCGGCATTGTCGTAGCCGCGCTTGCTGTCGTCATAGCCGAGATAGGCGATCTTCGTGCCGTCCGGCGAATATTGCGCGCCGGCATCCGGGCCGACGCGGGTGGTCAGCGCGCGCACCGCGCCGCTCGCCACGTCCACGGCATAGACCTCGCCATTGACGGGGTTCAGCTCCCAGTCGTCATGCCGGTTGGCCGAGAACAGGATGGTCCGCCCGTCCCTGGACCAGCTCAGCGGCCCGCCATCGTCCCAGGAACCGAACGTCACTTGCCGCGCCGCGCCGCCATCGGCGGAGACGATGAACACATGGTCGAACCCCGGCTCCAGATAGCCCGCGCCGTCCGCCCGGTAGGTCACGCGGTCGATCACCTCCAGGGGCTCGGCCCATTTGGCGCCGTCCGGCTTGTCGGGCGCATGGCCCAGATGCGTGTCCGCGCCCGGCACGCGCATCGTGTAGGCGATGCTGCGTCCGTCCGGCGACCAGGCGATGGCGCCCGGGCTGTCCGGCAGGCCGGTGATGCGGGCGCTGGTGCGATCGGCCAGCCACATGACATGGAGCTGCGCCGCGCCGCCATCGGCGGAGACATAGGCGATGCGCTTGCCGTCCGGTGACCAGCGCGGCGACATGTGGTTGCCGGCCCCGGCGACGAGCGGCGTCTGCGCGCCGGTCGCCACCTCGACGAGCCAGATGGTCGGCCGCATCCGGTCGGTCATGATGTCGCCGGCCTTGCGGACATAGGCGATCCAGTGCCCGTCCGGGCTGATCTGCGGATCGCCCGCGGTTTCAAGCGAGAACAGGTCGCGCCCGGTGAAGGCGCGCTGCGGCGCTTCCGCAATGGCGGGGGCAGGCTGCGGGGGTTGCGCCGATGCGGCCGATGCGGCGCACAGGAGCAGTAGAGCAGGCAGATGAGATCGCAGCATGAGTGTCCGTCCCCCCTTCACGGCAGCGCAACGCGCGCCGGCGGACCTTATGCGGTCTGATCGGGGACGGCAATGTGCGGAAATGCACGCTGCCAGACGCGCCGCCGCACGCGGCGGGCAGCCGTGCGCGCCGGCGCGATCCCGCTCGCCTCAGGCCGCGCGGGTTCCGAAACGGGCCCTTGTCGTGAACAGCGGGCGCATCGGGGTTTCGGCGATGCACGCCAGCGGCAGGGCGGTGTCGCAATGGGCGCATTGCGCCGACGCCCGGCCGACCAGCCAGTGCGTTCCCGCGCAGGCCGGGCAATAATTCACGGTGCCGGCATGATAATGCACGGAAAAATGCGGCGGCATGACAGCCCCGCCGGGCGCGGCCGCGATCCGCGCATGTGCAATCGATCCTTGTGTCATCGCCACTTCCCTTCCCGACCCCAACGCATGGCGCCGAACACGGTTCCCCGCAGCCACGGCACGATCGCCCGCAAAAGCGATGGCTGTGCGCGGCGGGCGACAGGTTGACAGCCGGCGTTCGTCATATAATGATGATATCATATTTATGGAGGATTCGGCATGACTGGTTCCCGGGACGAGATGGCGGGCGACATGGCCCGCCCGGCGCGCGGCCTCACCGCCTCGCGCGAATCGCCTGCCGCGACGATGAGCGGCTATCCGATGCTGCTGCTCATGCTGGTGGCGGGGCTGGCCATTCTCTACGCGCTCACCGCCATGGCGGCCGCGCCCGGCGCTGGCACCGCGCTGATCGTGATCGCCGCCATATTGATCGTCTTCCTCGCCAGCGGCTTCTATCTGCTCTCGCCCAATGAGGCGGCGGCGATCCAGCTGTTCGGCGCCTATCGCGGCACGGACCGCACCAATGGCCTGCGCTGGACGCTGCCCTGGCTCACCCGCAGGAAAATCTCGGTGCGCATCCACAATGTCACGTCCGACACGGTGAAGGTGAACGACCTGCGCGGCAACCCGATCGAGGTCGCCACCAATGTCGTGTGGCGCGTGACCGATACCGCGCGGGCGCTGTTCGACGTGGAATCCTATCAGGAGTTTGTCGACATCCAGATCGAGAGCGCGGTGCGCGTCATCGCCTCGCGCTATCCCTATGACGATATCGAGCATGAGGAAGTGACCCTGCGCGGCGCCGCCGACGAAGTGAGCGAGCAACTGGAGCATCAGTTGCAGGACCGGGTCGAGCGCGCCGGCGTCACCATCGACGAATGCCGGCTGACCCACCTCGCCTATGCGCCGGAGATCGCCCAGGCGATGCTGCGCCGCCAGCAGGCCGAAGCGGTGATCGCCGCGCGCCAGAAGCTGGTGCAGGGCGCGGTCGGCATGGTGGAGATGGCGCTGGAGCAGCTGTCCGAAAAGGATGTCGTCCATCTCGACGATGAGCGGCGGGCGGCGATGGTCTCCAACCTCATGGTCGTGCTCTGCTCGGAGCGGGACACGCAGCCGGTGGTCAATGCCGGCTCGCTCTACCAATAGGGATTGCGGAGCGGACGGCCCGTCGTGAGCGATCCAGCCAGGAAAGCCTTCGCGCTCCGCATGGACCCGGCGCTGTTCGACGCGTTGCAGCGTTGCGCGGCCGGTGAATTGCGCAGCGTGAACGCGCAGATCGAACTCATGCTGCGCGAGGGGCTGGCCCGGCGCGGCGTGCGGCTCGATCCGCCGGAGATCCGCAAGCGCGGCCGCCCGCCCAGGACGGAGGATTGATCGGACGCGACGAAAGGAGACAGGCTGTGATCCACAAATTCCTCGAGCCCGGCGACTGGTTCGCCCCGAAGCGCTACGGTTATGGCGCGACCTTGCCGATCGCCTGGCAGGGCTGGGCGCTGTCCCTCGCCTATGGCCTCGCCATCACAGGAATCGCGCTGCGCCTCGCCCATGGCGCGGCGCCGCAGAAGGCGCTGGCGATCATCGGCATCCTGGCGCTCACCGGCCTGTTCCTGCGCATCGTGAAGCGCCGCACGCGCGGCGGCTGGCGGTGGCGCTGGGGCGAACGGGATTGAGGCGGGCGGGATTGAGGCGGGCGGCGGAGCGGGCGGGACGTCCCGGCCCAACTCCCCCTCGCCTCCGCCCGGCGACGCGGCTATAAGCGCGCCCATGACGACGAGCGATCATCGGAAACCCATTCATGTCCGAGCATAATCCCGGCCTGCGCCCCTGGCGCGACATTGCGCGGCGCGCGTGTCGGCAGATCATGGTCGGCACCGTGCCGGTCGGCGGCGGCGCGCCGGTGACGGTGCAGACCATGACCAACACGCCGACATCCGACGCGCGCGCGACGATCGACCAGATCCGCCGTTGCGAGGAGGCGGGGGTGGACCTGATCCGCGTCTCCTGCCCCGATGTCGAATCGACGACGGCGCTCCGGCAGATCGTGCGCGCGTCGCGCGTGCCGATCATCGCGGACATTCATTTCCACTATAAGCGCGCGCTGGAAGCGGCCGATGCCGGCGCGGCCTGCCTGCGCATCAATCCGGGCAATATCGGGTCCGAGGCGCGGGTGAAGGAAGTGGTGGATGCCGCCAAGGCCAATGGCTGCGCCATCCGCATCGGCGTCAACGCCGGCAGCCTGGAGCGGGACCTGCTGGAGAAATATGGCGAGCCCTGCCCCGAGGCGCTGGTCGAAAGCGCGCTCGACCATATCAAGCTGCTGCAGGATCAGGATTTCCACGAATATAAGGTGGCGGTGAAGGCCAGCGACGTGTTCCTGGCGGTCGCGGCCTATATGCAGCTTGCCGACGCGGTCGACTGCCCGCTGCATCTCGGCATCACCGAGGCGGGCGGGCTGATCGGCGGCACGGTGAAGAGCGCCATCGGCATCGGCAATATGCTCTGGGCCGGCATCGGCGACACGATCCGCGTCTCGCTCTCCGCCGAGCCGGAAGAGGAAGTGCGCGTCGGCTACGAGATATTGAAGTCGCTCGGCATCCGCACGCGCGGGGTGCGCGTCGTCTCCTGCCCCAGCTGCGCGCGGCAGGGCTTCGACGTTATCCGGACGGTGCAGGCGCTGGAGGAGCGGCTCCAGCATATCAGCACGCCGCTCTCGCTCTCGGTGCTCGGCTGCGTGGTCAACGGCCCCGGCGAAGCGCGCGAGACCGACATCGGCATCACCGGCGGCGGCAACGGCAAGCATATGGTCTATCTCTCGGGCGTCACGGATCACCATATCCAGGACGCGACGATGATCGACCATATCGTCGCGCTGGTCGAAGCGAAGGCGGCCGAGATCGAGGCGGCCAGGCTGGAAGCCGAGGCGAGCGACGCAGGCAAGGCGACGGCCGTAGCGGCGGAATGAGGCGGGGCGCCGCTCGGATGGCGCCGAGCGGCTGCGCGCCGCAAAATTTCCAGCTTTTGTCCGGATGAAATAGAACCAGTGCTCCTGCCTGCGCAGGAGCACATGTCGTCCGAAGGTGCGCGTGACGGGCGACGCCGACGCGTCCTGACGGCGTCATCTATAGGCTTCAGCGCAGCAACGTCGTCGGAACCGGGTCAGCCTCAGAAATAGATGTCGACATAATCGGTGAGGCCGTCGCAGGCCTCCATCTGCTGCAGGCGCCAATATTTGCGGTTCTGGGTGATACGGAAGGTCATCTCGCCATCGCGGCGGCAGTCGCGGCCGAGGTCCGGCGAATCGAGGATGTCGATGCGCCCGACGAAGGTGAAGCTGGTCGCGCCGACCTCCGTCACCACGCCGTCCAGCACCAGCCGCCCGCGCCCGTCCGACGCCGCCTGCTCGCCATGGAGGCGCAGCAGGTCGCCCGAATAATCGGCGGACACATCGCCGCGCTGGTCCCAGCTGATCCACTGGAGCGAGATACCGCTATTGCCGATCAGGCGCTCGAACGCGGCGCGATCCTTGATGACGGTCTGCTTCGGATCGTCGACTGCGCGTGCGGCGGGAATCGCCAGCGTCAGGGCCAGCGTGGCGAGAAGCGGCGCGAACGAAAGGCGCATGGGCAGGCTCCGGCAAGGGATGGGACGCGGACGATAGCCGGCGCGCCCGCCCGTGCCAATGTCGAGCCGCCGGCGCGGACGTCCGCTTCTCCCGCCCGCAGGACGATTATTTCCACCCGCGCGCGTTTCGCTCTAGAGACGCGGACATGTCGCACATGCCTGTCCAGTCCCCGGCCCCGGCCTTCGCCGTCGCCTGTCTCGGCATCCTGCTGTTCTCGGCCATGGACGCGGTGATGAAGCATCTCTCCATAGCGCTCGGCGCCTATAATGCGCTGCTGTGGCGCACATGCGTGGGCGTGGTGCTGATGGCGCCGCTCTATCTGCGGCAGGCGCGGGGCCTGCCCGACCGCCGGACGCTCATCCTCCATCTGGCGCGCAGCCTCACCGCCGCGCTCTCGGTGCTGCTGTTCTTCTGGGGACTGGTGCGCACGCCGCTGGCGCAGGGCATCGCGCTCACCTTCATCGCGCCGCTGATCGCGCTGGGCCTTGCGGGGCTGTTCCTCAAGGAGAAGATCGGCCGGCGGGCGATCGGGGGATCGCTGGCGGCCTTTGCCGGGGTGCTGGTCATCGTCGCCTTCCAGTCCGGCGCGGGCGCGCGCGCAGGCGGGATCGAGGGCGCGGTCGCCATCCTGATCGCGGCGGTCCTCTATGCGATCAACCTGGTGATCGCGCGGCGCCAGTCGCTCGCGGCCGGACCCATCGAGGTGGCTTTCTACTTCAACCTCATCGCCGCCGGCTTCTTCGGCAGCGCGGCGCCCTGGCTGGCGCAGGCGCCCGCGCCGGCGCACTGGCCGATGATCCTGCTGGCGTCGATCGTCGGCACGTCGGCGATCATCCTGCTCGCCTGGGCCTATGCCCGCGCCGAGGCGCAGCATCTCGTCGTGGTGGAATATACCGCCTTCATCTGGGCCGCGCTGCTGGGCTGGTGGGTCTTCGGCGAGCATGTCTCGGCCGCGACGGCGGCCGGGGCCGCGATGATCGTGGCGGGCTGCCTGTGGGCCGCGCGCCAAGGCCCGGCCCGCAAGGATGGCCCAATCGCGCCGGAGCCGCTGGCATGACCGTCTCCATCGCCCGCCTGCGCCATCGCGCGCCGGAGCGCGCCGCCATCGCAGGCTGAGAGGCTATGGCGCGGGCATCCGCAGGATGACGGTCAGTCCCGGGCCCGCGTCAGGCGGCCGGGCCGATGCCTGCGCGATCCGCACGGCGTCCGCCCGTGCCCGCGCCAGCAGGACCGGCGGAACGGCGGGATCATGGAGGATGCGGTCCGCCTCGCCGAGCAGTCGCGCGGCGCGCAGGGTGAGATCGTCCGGATCGGCGGAGAGGAGCGTGATCGTCTCGGTCCGGTCGGCGGGCGTGTCGCTGTCCGCCGCCAGCCAGCGCGCGACCGCATCCGCCTCATGCGCGGCGAGCGGATCGAGCGCGCCGCCGTCGCGCAGCGCATCGTCCAGCGCATGGCGGCGGGCATCGGCATCCGGCCAGCGCGCCCGCATCCCGGCACGGGCGGCGCCGAGCGCGCGGGCCAGCGCGCCGAGGCCGGCCGGCAGCAGGCGCTCGATCCGCTGGCGCACCGCCTTGGCGAGCCCCGCCGATGCGCCGCCGCTGCTCACCGCGATCAGCACGGGGTCGCGGTCCACGATGGCGGGCGTGGTGAAATCGCACAGCGCCGGGCGGTCGACGACATTGACGAGCAGCCCGCGCGCGCGCAGCGCGGCGGCGATGGCCTGCGCCGCAGCGTCATCCGCCAGCGCCACGAAGGCGATCCGCGCCTGCGCCGCCGCCGGATCGTCCGGCCCGACGCCATGCCCGCCCGCCCGCTCGACCAGCCGCCGCTTGGCGTCCGCCGCGTCGCCCGCGCCGACCAGGACGACCGGCGCACCGGCGAGCTTCACGAAAAGGGGAAGGCTGTGCATCGGATGATCCGCTGTTGGCGACTCGTGGAGGGGATTCGGCAGTGGCAGCAACGATCCCTATTCCGCCCGGGAGGGCGGAGTCGAGAAAAGCCGCCCGGATGAGGCTCCCGACACGCGCGAACCGAACGGGGAAATGAGGGACTGGCCTTCCTTCGCGAACCGGCATGGCCTAATGGGCGGGCATGTTGCTCATCATCGGAACGATCCGCCTGCCTGCCGAAAACCTCCCGGACGCGCTCCCGGCCATGACGGCCATGGTGGAGGGCAGTCGCGCGGAAGCGGGGTGTATCGACTATGGCTATGCGCAGGATGTGCTCGACCCCGGCCTCATCCATGTGAAGGAATTATGGCGCGATCAGGCCGCGCTCGATCGCCATTTCGCATCCGCGCATATCGCGGCGTGGCGCGCGGCATGGCCGGCCCTTGGCATCGGCGAGCGCGACCTGCGCCTCTATGAGGTGGGTGAGCCGCGCCGCACCTGATGGCCCGGGCGGCGCGGTCCTTCGATGGCCGGGCATGCCGGCGCATCAATCGTTCAGGAAGTCCGGCACCCGCTCGGCGGCGATGAGCGTCTCGGGCAGCACGCGCTCGGCGACCACCGCGAACCTGTCGCCATCGACCATCACTTCGGGCACCAGCGGGCGGCTGTTATAGGTGCTCGCCATCGTGGCGCCATAGGCTCCGGCGGTGCGGAACACGGCGAGGTCGCCGCTCTCCACCGCGTCGATGTCCCGCGCGCGCGCGAACGTGTCGCCGCTTTCGCAGACCGGGCCGGCGATATTGGCGTTCATCCGCGCGCCGCGCGGCGCCACCGCCTCGAAATCGTGCCAGGCGTCATACATGGCCGGGCGGGCGAGGTCGTTCATGGCGGCGTCGACGATCACATAGGGGCGCGCCACCCCGGGCTTCACCCAGATCACGCGGGTCAGCAGCACGCCGGCATTGCCCACGATCACGCGGCCCGGCTCGAAATAGAGCGTCACGTCCCAGCCGCGCGTCGCCCGCTCGACCATCGCGCCATATTCGGCCGGCGAGGGCGGGATCTTGTCGCGCTCATAGGGCACGCCCAGGCCGCCGCCCAGATCGACCCGGTCTATGGCATGGCCGGCCGCGCGCAGATCCGCGATCAGCCGGCCGATCCTGGCATAGGCGGCTTCCAGCGGGGCGAGGTCGAAGAGCTGGCTGCCGATGTGCAGGGCGATGCCGCGCATGGCGAGGCCGGGCAGCGCCGCCAGCCGCGCGAAGATCGCGCCGGCCTCGTCGATCGGCACGCCGAACTTGTTCTCCTTCATGCCAGTGGAGATCTTGGCATGCGTGCCCGCGTCCACATCCGGATTGACGCGCAGCACCGCGTCCACGCGCTTGCCCATGGCGTGCGCGATCTGCGCGAGCGCGGCGCCTTCCTCCTCCAGCTCGATATTGATCTGGCCGACGCCCGCCTCGATCGCGGCGGTCAGTTCCGCCCGCGTCTTGCCCACGCCGGAGAAGACGATGTCATGCCCCGGCATGCCGGCGGCCAGCGCCCGCGCCATCTCGCCGCCCGAGACGATGTCCGCGCCATAGCCCTCGCGCGCCAGCACGCGCAGCACGGCGATGTTGGGATTGGCCTTGATCGCGAAGGCGATGTGCTTGCGCGGCAGGCCGTCCAGCGCCGCGCGGAACACGCGCGCATGGCGCTCCAGCGTCGCGCGCGAATAGACATAGACCGGCGTGCCGACCGCATCGGCGATCCGGTCCAGCGGCACATCCTCGGCATGGAGGATGCCGTCCCTGTAAGCGAAATGATCCATCGCGTGAGGCCCCTAGTCGCTGCTCCGGGCGATGGGAACCGGGAATTGCGCGGGCGACGCCGATGATCGGTTCCGTGTGGCAATCGCGGATCGAGCGGTCGATCGACTCGACACGGGAGGAGGCAAGTTTCTTCCATGATAATGGCGAATAATTTCGGATAGAAATAATAATATTTCCAGCTTTGTCAGAGTCAATGCCGAATTTGATTGTGCGCTATGTAAATAGTGATCCCGATATGGACTTGATAATATAATGAAAACCAACAGATAAGAATCGATGGAAATCAATCGAACCGGAAACGGAAGAGACGTGTCTTGCAGGCAAGGGCATATCGACTTCCGGAGAAAGGGATAATCCTGTATTAAACAGCGTGCGAGTGGGGCTCGATCTGTGGGAGTATCGATATGAAAAGCGGGATGATTGCGCTCGCGGGCTGCGTGGCGCTCGGGTTGGCCGTGCCGGCGATGGCGGCGACGGTCTATGACAACGGCCTGCCGAACACGTCGGACGGCAATGACGCGACGGAGTGGGTCCAGGCCGACGATTTCTCGTTCGGCGCGCTGACGACGATCACGGGGGCGGGCGTCTATCTCGCCGGGTTCGACGGCATCGGGAATTATGACGGCGGCTTCCAATATTATCTGTTTGCCGATGCGGGCGGCGTGCCGGGCGCGATCTTGCAGACCGGCGACGTCAGTCCGGCGATCAGTGATTCGGGCTTGCCCTGGTGCTGTGGCGGCAATGCCTATCTCTTCGCCTTCGATTTCGACACGGCCTTCGATGCCGCTGCGGGAACGACCTATTATCTCGGCATCCACGCGGCGGGCGCCGGCGATTTCGGCCGCGACGACATCTATTGGGTGACGACGGGCGCCAACGGCACGAACCCGGGGCTCGAGAGCGATTTCGGCACGTTCGACAACTGGGTGTCGAACGCGAACGAACATGCCTTCTATCTGGTCGGCGATACCGGCGCGGTGCCCGAGGCGTCGACCTGGCTGATGATGATCGGCGGCCTTGCCGCGGTCGGTGTCGCCATGCGGCGTCGCCGGGTGAGCGTCAGCTTCACCTGAAGGTCGTTCGGTTCGATCCGGCGGGCAGGAGGCTGGGCGCTATAGCTGGCGTCCGGCCTCTGTCCTTACGCGGCGCGGGGCTTCAATTATCCCCCACCCGCCCATTGTCGGGGCCGGGCGGCAGGTCGAAGGGATCGTCCTTGCGCTCGACGGAGCGAGTCAGCAATTCGGCCTGGCGATCGGGCTGGGCCTGGGTGTCCGGGGTCATGAGTTGGGTCGGCGTCTCGGGTGCCGGCGCGGCCGCGGCGGTCGGCACCTGGCCCATGCCTTGCCGGGGGCGCAACTCCGCGACGGAGCCGCAGGCGGTCGTGGCGGCGAGCGCCAGCAGGATCGTGCCGCGCCACATCATCGGCCACATCATCGGATGATCTCCTCGTCCAGCGCCGCGCGGGCTTCGGCGATGCGCGCGCGCACCTGATCGGGCGCGGTGCCGCCATAGGAGCGGCGGCTGGCGACGGACGCGTCGACCGTCAGCACCGCATAGACGCGCTCGTCGATGCGCGGATCGATCGCCTGCAGCGTGCCGATCGGCAGCGCGGCGAGGGCGAGGCCGGCCTCCTCGGCCGCCTTCACTGCCCGCCCGGTGATGTGGTGCGCCTCGCGGAACGGCACGTTCGCCTCGCGCACCAGCCAGTCGGCCAGGTCCGTCGCGGTGGCGAAGCCGCTCTCGGCCAGCGCGCGCATCCGGTCGGTGCGGAAGCGCGTCGTCCCGACCATCCCGGCCATGGCGGTGATCGAGAGGCCGAGCAGGTCGTGCGCCTCGAACAGCGGCGGCTTGTCGTCCTGCATGTCCTTAGAATAGGCGAGCGGCAGGCCTTTCATGGTGACGCACAGCGCCGTCATGCAGCCCATGATGCGCCCGGCATGGCCGCGCACCAGCTCGGCGGCGTCCGGATTGCGCTTTTGCGGCATGATCGAGCTGCCGGTCGAATAGGCGTCCGGCAGGCTGATGAAGCCGAAGGGCTGGCTCGCCCAGATGACGAACTCTTCCGCCAGCCGCGAGAGGTGCAAGCTGCACTGGGTGGCGGCCATCAGATAATCGAGGGCGAAATCGCGGTCCGAGACGCTGTCGAGGCTGTTGCGCGTCGGCCCGTCGAAGCCGAGCGCGGCGGCGGTCATGTGCCGGTCGGTCGGGAAGCCGGTGCCGGCGAGGGCGGCCGCGCCGAGCGGCGAGCGGTTCATCCGCGCGCGCGCATCGGCAAAGCGCGAGCGATCCCGCGCGATCATCTCATGATAGGCCATGAGGTGATGGCCGAGCGTCACCGGCTGGGCGCTCTGCAGATGGGTGAAGCCGGGCATCACCGCATCGGCATGCTCCTCCGCCCGCTCGACCAGCGCGCGCTGGAGCGCGGCGAGGCTGGCGTCCACCTCTTCCACGCAATCGCGCACGAACAGGCGGAAATCGGTCGCGACCTGATCGTTGCGCGAGCGCGCCGTGTGCAGCCGCCCGGCGACCGGGCCGATCTTGTCGGCGAGCCGCGCCTCGGTCGCCATGTGGATGTCTTCCAGGTCGAGATCGGTCGGCAGGTCGCCGGCCTCATACTCGGCATGGATGGCCTCCAGCCCGCCGATAATGGTCTGCGCTTCCTCCGCCGTGAGGATGTTCTGCGCGCCCAGCATGCGGGCATGGGCGATGGAGCCGGCGATGTCCTGACGCCACAAGCGCTTGTCGAAGGGGAGCGAGGCATTTATCTCGCGCATCACGGCCGCCGGGCCGTCCGCGAAACGGCCGCCCCACATGCTGTTCGCGCCCCTCGAATTGGAGTTCGCCATGCGTTCCTTCACTGCCCTTGCTGTTCTTGCCGGCATATCGCTGGCCATGAGCGGGTGCGATAGGCAATCCGGAGAGGCCGTGCAAGGCGGCGCCAACGGCGCTGCGGCGAGCGACGCGGCCACGCCCGACGAAGTGACCGGCGACGAGGTCGCCCCATCCGCGCAGCCGGGCGGGGAAGGCGCCTTCCGCCATGTGGTGGATCGCAGCCACAAGGGCGAGGCGATGCCGGACCAGCCCTTCGCCGCGCTCGACGGCACGCCCGCCACGCTGCGGCAGATCGCCGGCGGCAAGCCGCTGCTGGTCAACCTGTGGGCGACCTGGTGCGCGCCCTGCGTGGCCGAGCTGCCGGCGCTGGACGGTATCGCGGCGAGCAGCGCGGCCAAGGGCATCGGCGTCATCGCCGTCTCGCAGGATATGGAAGGCACATCGGTCGTCCCGCCCTTCTGGGCGGCGCGCAAGCTCTCCACGCTCAAGACCTGGCTCGACCCGGAGAATGTGCTGGGCTTCCATTATGGCACCGGCACGCTGCCGACGACCCTGCTCTACGATGCGCAGGGCAAGGAGATCCTCCGCGTCGTCGGTGCGCTGGACTGGGCCGGGCCGGACGGGCAGGCGCTGCTCGCGGAACTGGGCGCATAGGGGCATGCGGCGCGGGCCGGGCGCGTCCGTCCGCCCCTTCGTTCGCACCGGATCGGTGACCGAAACGCACCAGTTGGCGGTTGATACCGATTGAAATTGCGCGAGACTTGCGGGCGAGAGGGGCGATATGGCCCCTGCGCCGCAGGAGATGCGCTTTGGGTGTACGCTTCAAGCCCGGCAAGGCGGATGTCGATGCCGTGACCGCGGCCGAGCTGGTCCGCAATTTCGCCGAGTGCCGGGAGGTGGCGGCGCGGCACAAGCTCTACGTCACCCATCATGGCCGGCCCACGCATGTGCTGCTCGGCGTCGAGCGCTATCGCGCGCTGCGGCAGGGCGGCGCCCCGGCCAGCGAACCCGCCGGTGCGGACGAGGGCGCGGCCTTGCTCCACATGCTCGCGGACTGGATCGACGATGCGCTGATCCTGTGCGACGGGGCGATGACGATCCTGTTCGCCAACCGCGCGGTGCAGGCGCTGTGCCGCCGGCCGGCACAGGCGATGATCGGCCGCCCGCTGCTCGATGCGCTGCCCGAGGCGGCCGGGAGCCTGCTGGAGGCGCATGTCCGCCGCACAGTGGCCGGCGGCGAGACGGGCAGCGCGGACATGCCATCGCCCTTCCGGCCGGATGGCTGGCTGCATTTCCGCAGCTTCCCGCTGGGCAGCGCCAATGCGCTCCTGCTGCGCGACATCAGCGAGGATGTGCGGCGCGAGCGCCTGGCCGACGTGCGGACGGCGCTGCTCGACACCATGCGCCTGCATGGCGACATCGCCTTCATGCGCCTCTCGGTGCGCGGCACGGTGGAGCAGGTCAACGATCCGTTCGCGCGGCTGATCGGCCTGCCCGAGGCCCGGCTGCGCGGCGTCGCGCTGGCGGACATCGTCGCGCGGGCGGATCGCGTCGCCTGCCGGCAGGCGATCGAGGCCGTGCTGCAGGGCGGAGACGCGCAGCGGCTGCGCGCGCAGATGATCTCCAATGGCGGCGACATGCTGGCGCTGGACCTCGCGCTGACGCCATTGCGCGGCACCTATGGCCTGGAAGGGGCGATCCTGCTGGCGACTCGCGCCACCGACTGAGTCGCCGGTCGCGGCCTTTGCGCAAAATATGAGAGCTGGCCCGGCCGGTCCGGTCATCATCGTGGCCTGCGGGCGGCGGTGGGTCGACCCTCGCCGCCCCCGGATGGCGTATTTTGCGCAATCCGGCGCGACGGGCGCGCTAAACCGGCCTTGATCGGGGCCCGCGATAGTCATCGCCATGACAGACGGTTTCCTCCAGCGGCCCATGGCCGGACCAGCCAGCCCGAGCGGCGCGCCCGGGCCGTTCTCCGTTCGTCAGTCGGCGGGAGGGCGTTGCGGCTCTCGTCTTCCCGCCGACACCCGTGGCGCCGTGCTGGTGGAAGTCGCGCTCTGCCTGCCCATTCTCATCATCCTGCTTGTCGGCATCATCGCCTATGGCGCGTGGCTGGGCACGGCCAGCGCCGTGCAGCAGGTCGCCAATGAGGCGGCGCGTGCCGCGCTGGCCGGGATCAGCACGACCGAGCGCGGCACGCTGGTCAGCCAGGCGGTGGCCAGCGGCATCGCCGGATCGCCGCTGCTGCGGGCCGATCTGGTGAGCGTCACCACCTCGCAGGATGGCGCTTTCTACGCCGTCGCGGTGACCTATGACGCCGCGCGCTCGCCGCTGTTCACGGCGTCGCCCGTGCCCATGCCGGCCGGGCAGATCCGCCGCACCTCCGTCGTCAAGCTCGGGACCTTGTGAGGCGATCATGCGCGGACGCACTCTGTTCAGTTTGCGATCGGATCGCCGGGGCGCGGCGGCGATGCTCCTCGCCCTGTCGATGACGGCGCTCACCGGCGTGGCGGCGGTTTCGGTCGATCTGGGCACCGCCTATCTCGCCAAACGCCAGCTCCAGGGCGTTGCAGACGCCGCCGTCCTGGCCGCGGCGGCGGACAATGTCGCCGCCGACGGGGAGGCGGCCGCCCGCTCCGTGATCGATCGCAACGCGGTCAGCGGCGTGACCATCGATGCGCTGACGCCCGGCCTCTATCGCCGCGATGCCGCGATCGCGCCGGCGGAGCGGTTCCTCGCCGATGCCGGCACGCCCAACGCGGCCCGGCTGACGCTCAGGCGCGAGATTCCGCTGTTCTTCGGCCGGATGCTGCTCGGCCGCCCGACCATGACCGTGCGCGCCAGCGCCACGGCGGCGCGCATGGACTATGCGGCCTTCTCCGTCGGCACCCGCCTCGCCTCGCTCTCCGGCGGGCTGCCCAACGACCTGCTCTCCGCGCTGGCCGGCACCAGCCTCAACCTGTCCGTCCTCGACGGGCAGGGGCTGGTCTCGGCCAATCTGGATATCCTGCGCGTCGCCGATGCGCTCAAGCTGCGCGTGGGGCAGGCCGGCGCCACCTATGCCGACCTGCTGGGCACCGAGCTTCCGCTGGGCGACATCCTGCTCGCCATGGCCGAGGCGGCGCCCGATCAGCCGACGCGCGACATCCTCACGCGGATCGCGCCGCAACTGACGGGACGCGCGCGGCTGGCCGAGATGATCGACCTCGGCATCATCGGCACGAACACGGCCAGCGACGGCACGACGCGCATCGAGGTGAGCGCCTTCGCGCTGCTGCGCACCGTGCTCGAACTCTCGCGCGGCGACACTTATGCGCTCGATCTCGATCTCGGCGTGCCCGGCCTCGCCAGCACCAAGGTCAAGCTGCTCAGCGGACGCGGCGACACCCGCTCGCCCTGGCTGACGGTGACGCAGGCCAAGGATGTGGTGGTCCGCACCGCGCGCAGCCGCATCTATCTGGAGATCGGCCTGCTCTCCGGCGTGGCGGGCATCGCCAGCCTGCGGGTGCCGATCGTCGTCGATCTGGCCGAGGCGCAGGCGCGGCTCACCGCCATAAGCTGCGGCGGCAACATAAGCGGGCGGGGCGTGACGCTGGCGGTGACGCCGTCGATCGGCTCGGCCGCGATCGCCGACATCAGCGCGGCCAGCCTCTCCAACCTCAATGCCGCGCCGGCGACGCAGCCGGCGGTGCTGGCCAATATCATCGGCGTGATCCGCGTGACCGCCCAGTCCGGCCTGTCGATCGGCGGCACGCAGGCGCAGAGCCTGTTCTTCAGCGAGGCGGACATCAATGCCCAGCGCAGCAAGAGCGTCTCGACGCATGATGCCGTCACCGGCCTCACCGCCTCGCTCGCGCAGAATGTGAAGCTCAGCGTCACGACGCTCGGCATCACCGTGCAGGCCGGGCCGGTGGTCAGCGCGCTGGGCACGCAACTGCGGACGCTGGGGCCGATCCTCGACCCGCTGCTCGATCAGCTTACCGGGCTGCTCGGCGTGCGGCTGGGCGAGGCCGATGCGCGGGTCGACCGGATGCGCTGCGGCGTGCCGCTGCTCGTCGCCTGAGGGCGCCGCAGGGATTGACCGGACAATGATCGAGAGGAGGGCGCAATGAGCATGGAACATGTGCAGGGATTGAGGCCGCCGCGCACGCAAGGCATCGCGCCGCCCGCGACCATGGACGCGCTGCGCGAAAGCCCGGCGCCGCTCCTGATCGGCGATTTCGCGCGCCACGCCTATATCGGCGCCTGCGAGATCGCCGATCTGCTGGCGGTCCTCCGAAATCCCGACCATGGCCTGCAGCTCGTCGCCGAACTCTATCTCCATGCGATGCATGACGTCGCCTATGCCGTCGCGGACGCGCAGCGGTCGCTGGCGGCGGACGGGGAGGATGTCGTCATCCTGATCGCGCGCCTCATCCGCAAGGGGCTGGTGCGCCGGCAGGGCGGCCTGGCGCACGACATGCCGCTGCAGGGCTGGCATCGTATCGAGATCGCGCCGGCCTGGAAGGCGGAACTCAGCGGTTTCTTCGCCCGGGCGCATATGCGCGGGCCCGCCAGCCTGGAGGATTGGGCGCGCAGCTTCGGCTGAGATATGCGCGGGGGCCGGCGAACGGGAGCGATCATCGGCCGCATTGATCTTCCGGCGGTTCCCGCTTATATTCGCTGCCAATGCGGGCCGGGCCCCTCTGGCGATCGTCGATACGATCGTGATGTCGGACCGCATCGAGTGCGCTCGATGCCGGGTCCAGTTTTATCCGTCTTTCCAGGACCCGGCGGCAAGCCACTCGTTTTGCAACGGCTAACGAGGTTTCTTGCTATGTATGAACAGGAGCGGGTTCTCCCGCGCGGCGCCGGACAGGATGCGGCGCTCTTCGACCAGGGCCTGCGGGCGCATATGCTGCGGGTCTATAATTATATGGCGTCGGGCGTGCTGCTGACGGGCATCGTCGCGTTGCTCGTCGCGTCCACGCCGGTGCTGGTCCAGGCCGTTTTCGGCACGCCCCTCAAATGGGTGTTCATGTTCGCGCCGCTGGCTTTCGTGTTCTTCTTCTCGTTCCGTATCGACAGGATGAGCGCGTCGACCGCGCAGGCGGTCTACTGGGCGTTCGCGGCGGTCATGGGTGTGTCCATGGCATCGATCTTCCTGGTCTTCACCGGCACGAGCATCGCCCAGACCTTCTTCATCGCCGCGGCGATGTTCACCGCGATGAGCCTCTATGGCTATACGACGAAGGCGGACCTTTCGCGCTTCGGCAGCTTCCTGATGATGGGGCTGATCGGCGTGCTGATCGCCATGGTGGTCAACCTGTTCCTGGGGTCGAGCGCGCTGCAGTTCGCCATCTCGATCATCGGCGTGCTGGTGTTCGTGGGCCTGACCGCCTGGGATACGCAGAACATCAAGGTGCAATACGCCGAGAATCTCGGCCATGAGGCACTGAGCAAGATGGCGGTGTTCGGGGCGTTCTCGCTCTATCTGAACTTCGTCAACATCTTCCAGCTCCTGCTCAACCTGACCGGCGAGCGCGAATAAGCGCGCTCGACCCGTCTCCGAAAGGTTGACCGGCCATGATGGAAGGCCTTGCCGCCCTCGCGAGCGAACCCGCCGCCTGGGCGGCGCTCGCCACGCTCGTCGCCATGGAAGTGGTGCTGGGCATAGACAATCTCATCTTCATCTCCGTGCTGAGCAACAAGCTGCCCGCGCACCAGCGGGTGCGGGCGCGGCAAATCGGCATCAGCCTGGCGCTGGTGATGCGGCTCGGCCTGCTCGCCTCGATCGCGTGGATCATGCAGTTGACGGCGCCGATCTTCGAGGCGTTCGACCGGGCCTTCTCCTGGCGGGACATGATCCTGATCGCCGGCGGTCTCTTCCTCGTGTGGAAGGCGACCAAGGAGATCCACCACATAATCGACCCGCGCGCCGATGACGACATGTTCGATGCCGGCGCCCTCGGCATCGGCTTTACCGCCGCGGTGGGGCAGATCATCCTGCTCGACCTGGTGTTCTCGATCGACAGCATCATCACGGCGGTGGGCATGACCGACAATATCGCCATCATGGTGATCGCGGTCGTCTGCGCGGTCGGCGCGATGATGTTCGCGGCGACGCCGCTCGCCAATTTCATCGAGCGCAACCCGACGGTGGTGATGCTGGCGCTCAGCTTCCTGATGCTGATCGGCACGACACTGATCGCCGAGGGTTTCGGCGCGCATGTGCCCAAGGGCTATATCTATGCCGCGATGGCCTTCTCGGCGCTGGTCGAGGGTCTCAACATCCTCGCGCGGCGACGGCGCGCGCCGGAGGCGTGAGGCCGTGACTATCGGTCGGCGCCGCCCGTCAAGGGAATGGGCGGCGCCGCCGGGCGGGCTTCATCGGCCCTTGTTCTGACGATCATAAGCGGCGAAGGCCGGCTCGCTGTCGTCGATCACCTGCGCGCCGGACTTGATCCAGCCGCGCCGGGTCATGCAGGTGCGCTGCGGGATGAGCGAGTCCACGCGGTCCTGGCGGATGCAATAGACGGGATCGCCGCCGGTCTCGACCCGCTGGGCATGATAGCGGTGGCCGGCATCGGTGCCGGCAAAGGCGGGCGTCGCGCCGGCGAGCAGGCCGGCAGAGGCGAAGGCCGCCATGAGGGATATGGTCGGGGTCATGTCAAACTCCATAATCTCCGGTTTCCCATCGGCGCCGCATGCGAGGGGGCATGGGCGGCGCCTCGGGACGGTGCGGGTTCAGCGCGCGTTGGACGCGAAGGCCTCCCGATCGTGGATCACGGTGGCGCCCTGCGCCGTCCATGCCTGCTCGGTCTGGCAGGTGCGCTTGGGGATCAGCGTGTTGGCGACCCGCTCCCTGACGCAATAGACGGTCTCGCCATTCTGGCTGGCGATGCGCGCATCGAGCCGCTGGCCTTCATCGACCTTGGCAAAGGCGGGGAACGCGGTGGCGACGGCCAGCGTGGCGAGGATGGCGGTGGTGGTGAATTTGGGCATCGTTCTTCTCCTGATCTGAACTTGGTGACAGGCGGGGGCTGCCTGTACCTGCCTTAGTGCATTAAGTGTGCCAAACAGTTAAACTATTGAATTATAATGATAAATTACTTTTCAGAGCAATATTTGTTTTCGTCCACTTCGCTAAATGGTGAGGATGGACGCCAAGGGTTGGCGTTTTCCCCAAATGGCGGACAGTCTGCGAGAGGCCGGACAAGCATTCCCTAGCGTCCGCGACGGCGTTATGGTTGATCTGCTCAACGATTGGCGCGCCTGTCGCCCGGTCGATGGAAAGGAGAGAGGATGAACCGCGTCACATTCCCCGCCGAAGCCGAGGAAAGCGCCGGCCCGATCGTCGCGGGCCTGCCGCTGCCGCGCTTCCGCCATATCGAGGTCGTGCCGTTGACCGGCGCCTGCGGGGCGGAGATTCGCGGCGTCGATCTGCGCGCGCCGCTCTCGGACGATGTGTGGGAGGAGATCCAGCGCGCCTTCACGCATTTCCTCGTCATCATGCTGCGCGACCAGCCGCTCACGCCCGAGCAGCACAAGGCGTTCAGCCGGCGGTTCGGCAAGCTGATCGATCTGCCGCAGGCGCCCACCTATGGCGAGCATCAGGACATGCAGGAGGTCCGCCGCGAGGCGCATGAGCCCGCGACGGTGGTGCCCTTCACCCGCATGCATACGGACAGCCCCTTCCTGCGCCGGCCGCCCAAATGCATGGTGATGCGCGCGCTGGACGTGCCGCGCTTCGGTGGCGACACCGCCTTCGCCAACATGTTCCTGGCCTATGAGGACCTCTCGGACGGATTGAAGGCCATGCTGGAGCAGGCCCGCGTGGTCTATTCCGGCAAGGAGATCTGGCTGCGCAACCAGGCGCTCGATCCCGACCAGCGGCTGCGCCTGCGCGAGAGCCACGGCTTCTCGATGGACGAGCTGGAAAACAGCCATCCCGCCGTGCGCCGCCACCCGGAGACGGGCCGCAAGGCGCTCTATGTGACCAGCGCCTATTTCAAGCGGTTCGAGGGCTGGACGGAGGCGGACAGCAAGGGCCTGCTCGCCTATCTCGAAAGCCTGCCCTGGCGGCTGCAATATCAATGCCGGATCCGCTGGGAGCCGGACACGCTGATCGTCTGGGACAATCGCTTCCTGCAGCATTGCGGCGTGCATGATTATCACAATGAGCGCCGCCACCTGATCCGCACGACCATCGAGGGCGAAGAGGTGGTGTGAGGCGCGCGCGCAAGGCCGGCAGGTGACGGCTGTCCGCCCGGACCGCCGGCGGTGCAGGCCGGGACTTGCGGGCATGGAAATCCGGCGCGGCCGGATCGAAGGACAGGCGATCCATGCAATCGGCCTGGCGATCATGGCGCGACCTGACCCGCTTGACTCATGTGCTCCATATGAGAACATAAAGGGAACATGTATGAGTCGAGTCGCCTTCATCCCGCGCTGAGGCAAGCGCTTTGCGCCGTGGGCGCGCGTGCGGCCGTGCCGGCACGAATGCGTCCGCTGGGCGTGGCGGCGATCGACCGGGCGCTGGGCGGCGGGATCGCGACGGGGCGCGTGCATGAAATATTCGCGCGCGAGGCAGGCGACGAGGCCAGCGCCATGGGCTTTGCCGTCATGCTGGCGCTACGCCTTGCCGGGCATGCGGGCGCGGATGGTCCCTCGCTGCTCTGGCTGCGCGAGGAGGCCGCGCAGCGCCGCGCGCCGTTGCATGGGCCGGGGCTGGTCGATCTCGGGCTCGATCCCGCGCGGCTGGTGCTGGCCGTGCTGCCGGACGCGAAAGCGCTGCTGCGCGCGGGCGTGGACGCGCTGCGCTGCGCCGCGCTGGGGGCGGTGATCCTGGAGCTGGGCGGCAATCCGGCCCTGCTCGATCTCACCGCCAGCCGCCGCCTTGCGCTCGCCGCGGAGGATCCGGGCGTGACGCCGTTGCTGCTGCGCCTGCGCGGGGCGCGGCCGGAGCCGAGCGCGGCGCAGACGCGCTGGCAGGTGGCGAGCGCGCCGTGCGCACCATTTGCGGCGGACGCGCCGGGGCACCCGATGCTGGGCCTTGCCCTGCTGCGGCAGCGCGGCGGCCCGGCAGGTTTCGACTGGATAGTGGAATGGGATCGTGACGCAGGATCTTTCCGGCCGGCGACGCTTCCTGGCGCTCGTCTTCCCCTTTCTGGCGGCGGATCTCGTCCATATGCCGATGGGGCGGACGAGGCCGGGGACACCGGCTGGCGCATCGCCGTCTGACGCGGCATCGCGCGCCGGGGCGCCGCTCGTGTTCATCGAGAAGCAGCGGGGCGCCTTCCGGCTCCATGCGCTCGATGCGGACGCGCTCGCGCTCGGCCTGACGCCCGGCATGGCGCTGGCGGATGCGCAGGCGCGCGTGCCGGGCCTCGTCGCACTGCCGCATGATCCGGCGGGCGAGGCGGCCTGCATGGAGCGGCTCGCCGATCTGGCGGATCGCTATACGCCCATGGTCGCGCTCGATCCGCCGGACGGGCTCATCCTCGACATCGCCGGTTGCACGCATCTGTTCGGCGGGGAAGCGGCGCTGGCCGGGGACGCGGTGCGCCTGATGCGGCGGCAGGGCCTGCGCGTCCGCCATGCGTGCGCCGGCAGCCCGGAGGCGGCGCTGGCGCTGGCCCGCTATGGCGATGGGGGAGCCGGAGCGGACCGTCGCCCTGACGCGCGCGACCGAACCACGCGACAGGGCGATGCGGCGATCCGGGGGCAATCCTCCGGCCCGGCCACCTGCTCATATGAACATGAACCCGTGGCCGCCCTGGGCTCCAACCTGCGCGGGCGCGCGGCAAGTCCTTGTCCGGGGCAGGCGAGCCCGCGCGCACAGGAAGCGCCGGCCGGCCGGTCTCGACCCCGCGACCGCGCGGGGGAAGCCGCCGCCATTCGCGCCCTGCCGCTGCTCGCCCTGCGCGTGGCACCGGACATCCGCCATGCGCTGCGCCGCGCCGGCTTCGCCACGCTCGGCGATCTCGCCGATCTGCCGGCCGCGCCGCTCGCCGCCCGGTTCGGCGCCGCGCTGGTCGATCGCCGCGACCGGCTGCTCGGCCGCACGGACAGCCGCATCACGCCGCGCCGCACGCCGCCGCCCATCCATGTCGAGCGCCGCTTCGCCGAACCGATCGCGCATGTCGGCACGGTGATGGCGGTGCTGGGCGATCTCCTCGCCAGCGCCTGCGCGATGCTGGCCGAGCGCGACGAGGGCGGCCGTCGTTTCGCCGCGCGCCTCTATCGCAGCGACGGCGCGACGCGTGATCTCGCCATCGAGACCGGCCAGCCGGTGCGCGATCCCGCCATCATGCTACGCCTGTTCGACGAGCGCATCGAATCGCTCTCCGATCCGCTCGATCCGGGCTTCGGCTTCGACATCGTCCGCCTTGCCGTGCCGGTGGTGGAGGCGCTGGGCGTGGCGCAGACCGCGCTCGACGGCGCGCGCGACCCGTCGCGCGATCTCGCCGCGCTGCTCGATCGGCTGGCGGTGCGGGCCGGGCCGGGTCGCTTGCGTCATCTCGCGCCGCGCGACACGCATTGGCCCGAGCGCGCCACCCGGCTGGCGCCCGTGGCGTCGCGCACGCTCCCGGCCTGGCACGCGCCGATGGCGGGCGAACCGCCGCTCCGCCCGCTCAGCCTGCTCGATCCGCCCGAGCGCGTCGAAGTGATCGCGCAGGTGCCGGACGGACCGCCGCGCCAGTTCCGCTGGCGCCGGCAGCTCTACCGTATCGTGCGTCAGGAGGGCCCCGAGCGCATCGCGCCCGAATGGTGGCGGCGCGCGGACGGCCATGCCGGCGATCCCGGCCTCACCCGCGACTATTATCGCGTCGAGGACGAAGGCGGCCGCCGCTTCTGGCTCTTCCGCCATGGCCTCTATGCGCGCGAGACCGATGCGCCGGACTGGTATGTCCATGGACTGTTCGCATGAGGGGCGGCCATCCCGGCACGTCGCAAGCGCGCCTGCGCAGGCGCACGACGTGGGTCTCATGTGAATGCGCGCCGCTTCACCGGGCTTCCGGTCCCGTCGTGCGGATATGCTCATGAGCGCCTATGTCGAGCTCGCCTGCACCACGGCCTATAGTTTCCTGCATGGTGCCTGCGCGCCGGGGGAGATGGTGGAGCGCGCCATCGCGCTCGGCCATGGGGGCATCGGCATCGCGGACCGCAACACCGTCTCCGGCGTGGTGCGCGCCAAGATCGCGATCGACCGGCTGCGCGAGGATGGCGTGGAGGTGCCGGCGGATTTCCGCCTCGTCCCCGGCGCGCGGCTCGTCTTCGCGGACGGGACGAGCGACATCATCGCCTATCCCGCCACGCGCCATGGCTGGGGCCGGCTCACCCGCCTGCTCAGCACGGGCAATCTGCGCGCCAGGAAAGGCGAATGCGACCTGCGCCTTGCGGACCTGCTGGACCATATCGACGACCTGCTGCTGATCGCCCTGCCCGGCGCGACGGCGGAGCTGCTGCACGCGCTTGCCGCGGCCGCGCCGGGGCGCGTCTGGCTGGGCGCGGTGATGAACCGCGCCGGCCGGGATGTCCGCCAGCTCGCCCAGGCGCAGATACTGGCGGCGCAGGCCGGCGTTCCTCTCATCGCGCTCAATGACGCGCATCATGCTGCGCCCGAGGACCGGCCGCTGCTCGATGTGATGACTGCCATCCGCCTGCATATGACCGTGCAGAAGGCCGGCCGCGCGCTCGCCGCCAATGCCGAGCGGCACCTGAAGTCCGGCGCGGAGATGCTGCGCCTGTTCGCGGCCGCGCCGGATGCCATGGCGCAGGTGAACAGCCTGTTCGACCGCATCGGCTTCCAGCTCGAGCATCTGCGCTACGAATATCCGCACGAGCCCGTCCCTTATGGCTGGGCGGCGCAGGACTGGCTGGAGCATCTCGTGATGGACGCGGCGCATGCGCGCTATGGCGAAACATTGCCGGACAAGGCGCGCGCGCTCATCGCCAAGGAGTTCGCGCTCATCCGGCAGGAAGGCTATGCCCATTATTTCCTGACCGTGCATGACATCGTGCGCTTCGCCCGCACGCGCGAGCCGCCGATCCTCTGCCAGGGCCGGGGCAGCGCGGCCAATTCGATCGTCTGCTTCCTGCTCGGCGTCACCTCGATCGACCCGATGGAGCATGACCTGCTCTTCTCCCGCTTCCTCTCGCCCGAGCGCAAGGAGCCGCCGGACATCGACGTCGACTTCGAGCATGAGCGGCGCGAGGAAGTGATCCAGTATATGTACAGGCGCTATGGCCGCGAGCGGGCCGGCATCGCCGCGACCGTCATCCATTATCGCGCTCGCAGCGCGGTGCGCGAGGTGGGCAAGGCGCTGGGCCTCAGCGAGGACGTGACCGCGCGCATGGCGAGCACCGTCTGGGGCAGCTACGCCTCCAGCTATGAGCGCAAGCGGGTGGAGGAAAGCGGCTTCGATCCGGACAATCCGCAGATCGCCCGGCTCAACGATTTCGTGCAGCGCATCCTCAACCTGCCGCGCCACCTCTCGCAGCATGTCGGCGGCTTCGTGCTGACGCAGGGCCGGCTCGACGAGATGGTGCCGATCCACAATGCCGCCATGGAGGAGCGCACCTTCATCGAGTGGGACAAGGACGATATCGACGCATTGGGCCTCATGAAGGTGGATGTGCTGGCGCTCGGCATGCTCACCTGCATCGCCAAGAGCTTCGCGCTGATGCGGCAGCACGGCCTTGGCGACCACAGACTGGATACGGACATCGAGGCGAGCGATCCGGCGGTCTACGACATGCTCTGCACCGGCGACAGCATCGGCGTCTTCCAGGTCGAGAGCCGCGCGCAGATCAACATGCTGCCGCGCCTCAGGCCGCGTGTTTTCTACGATCTCGTCGTGCAGGTGGCGATCGTGCGGCCCGGCCCGATCGAGGGCGACATGGTGCATCCCTATCTGCGCCGGCGCGGCGGTGATGAGCCGGTCGAGTTCCCCTCGCCCAGCCCGCCGCATGACCCCCATGAACTCAAGGGCGTGCTCGGCAAGACCTTCGGCGTGCCGCTGTTCCAGGAGCAGGCCATGCAGCTCGCCATCACAGCGGCCGCCTTCACCGATGCGGAGGCCAATGGGCTGCGCCGCGCCATGGCGACCTTCCGCAATGTGGGCACGATGCACAAATATAAGGACAAGATGATCGAGGGCATGGCCGGGCGCGGCTATGAGCGCGACTTTGCCGAGCGCTGCTACCGGCAGATCGAGGGGTTCGGCTCCTATGGCTTCCCGGAGAGCCACGCGCAGAGCTTCGCGCGGCTGGTCTATGTCTCGGCCTGGCTCAAATGCCACCATCCGGCGGTGTTCGCCTGCGCGCTGCTGAACAGCCAGCCGATGGGCTTCTATGCGCCCGCCCAGCTGGTGCGCGATGCGGCCGAGCATGGCGTGGCGGTGCGCGGCATCGACGTGAATGCGAGCGACTGGGACAATGGGCTGGAGCCTCGATGCAGTCCCTCATCTTCAGCGAAGGGGGAGGTGGCGCTGCGCCAGCATCGCGCGCGTTGCGATCATGGAGAGGCGCCCGGCACTATCCCGGATATGATGGCGGGCCGCGCCGGCCGGATAGAGCAGCCTGCACGGGAGCATGGCGTTCCATTCGCCGGAACGGGCCGTGACCCTGCGCCATCCCTCGCGCTGCGCCTGGGCTTTCGCCAGATCGGCGGCTTCAAGGAGGGCTGGGGCCGCGCCATCATGGCCGCGCGGGCCGCCGGCGGACCGTTCGCCAGCGTGGAGGATCTCGCCCGTCGCGCCGGGTTGCCGGCCCGCGCGCTGCATCTGCTCGCCGATGCCGATGCGATGCGCTCGCTCGGCAAGGATCGCCGCGACGCGCTGTGGGAAGTGCGCCGCACGCCCACCGACGAGTTGCCGCTCTTCGCCGCCGCCCGCGCCCGCGAACTGGGCGAGGAGCCTGCCGTCGCGCTCAGGCCCATGACGCTGGGCGAGCATGTCGCGGCCGATTACCAGACCCATCGCCTTTCGTTGAAGGCGCATCCCATGGCATTGCTGCGGCCCTGGTTCGCGGCCGAGGGAGTCACGCCCTGCGCGGCGCTGCGCGGCATGAAGGGCGGCGCGCGGGTGCGGGTGGGCGGCGTGGTGCTGGTGCGCCAGCGGCCGGGCAAGGGCAATGCCATCTTCGTCACGCTGGAGGATGAGGACGCCATCGCCAATATCGTGCTCTGGGCGCGCCGGTTCGAGCGCTATCGCCGCGCGGTGATGGCGGCGCGGCTGATGATCGTGGACGGCGAGGTGCAGCGCAGCCGCGAGGGCGTCATCCATGTCATGGCGGCCCGCGTGATCGACCGCACCGATCTGCTGGACCATCTGTCCGAGACGCACCGGCCCGATCCGCCGCTCAGCCGGGCGGATATTTCCCTCCATCCCGACCGGCCGCGCCGCAGCGCCGCACCGCGCAGCGCGGGCCATCCGCGTGCCGCCCGGCTGCTGCCCGGCTCGCGCGATTTCCATTGAACATCGGTTCGCCGAAGCGGGAAACCCGGTAAGGCTCGGAAACCGGGCGTCATTTCCAGCCATGCCCCAAATCGGCGCAACGGGCGGGTGGGGGCTGGACAAGAGGCTTCCCCTCGCGTCAAGGAGAGGGGACACCAGGGGCGCCCGCGCGGCGTGGCCCGACAGGAGAGACAGGCATGCACGCATTCCAGGCCATGATCCGCCACGGGCGAGGCCGCTGACGATGGTCTGGCCGCATGGTTTCCCCGATCTGCGCAACGCTGCCCGCAGCCGCCTGCCGCGCTTCCTGTTCGATTATGTCGATGGCGGCAGCTTCGGCGAGATCGCGCTGCGCCGCAATGCCGCCGCCGTGCAGGCGGTGACGCTGCGCCAGCGCGTGCTCAATGATGTCTCCCAGTTGGACCTCACCACCACATTGTTCGGCCAGCAGATGGCCATGCCGGTCATGCTCGGGCCGATCGGCATGGGCGGCATGCTCGCGCGGCGCGGCGAGACGCAGGCGATCCGCGCGGCAGAGGCCGCCGACGTGCCGTTCATCATGTCCACCGTGGCGCTCTGCTCGCTGGAAGAAGCGATGGCGCAGGCGCGGCGTGCCTTCTGGTTCCAGCTCTATGTCGCCAAGGATCGCGGCTTCGTCATGGACCTGCTCGCACAGGTGCGGGAGGCGGGCTGTCCCGTCCTGTTCATGACGGTGGACCTGCCGATGCCGGGGCCGCGCTGGCGCGACCAGCGCTCGGGCCTCTCGGGGCCGCCGGGACTGGTCGGCCAGTGGCGCCGCTGGTCGCAGATCCTCACCCATCCCCGCTGGTCGATCGATGTCGGCTTGCGCGGCCGTCCGCACACGCTCGGCAATCTCGTGCGGATCATGAACGGCAATGTGCGGCTCAATGATTTCCTGGCGTGGAGCGGCAGCAATTTCGATCCGTCGGTGAGCTGGCGGGACCTGGAATTCATCCGCCAGCATTGGCCGGGCAAGCTGGTGCTCAAGGGCATCATGGACCCCGAGGATGCGCGCCGCGCCGCGGACATGGGCGCGGACGGGCTGGTCGTCTCCAACCATGGCGGCCGCCAGCTCGATGCGACGGTGGGCACGGCCGAGGCATTGCCCGCCATCGCCCAGGCCGTGGGCGACCGGCTGACCGTGCTGGCCGATGGCGGCGTGCGTAACGGACTGGATGTGCTCAGGATGCTGGCGCTGGGCGCCAGGGGCGTGCTGATCGGCCGGGCCTGGGCCTTCGCCCTGGCGGCGGGCGGTGAGCAGGCCGTCTCCGGCATGCTGGCGCAGATGGCGCGGGAGCTGCGCGCCGGGTTGGCGCTGACCGGGTGCGCGCGCGTGGCGGACGCAGGCCCGCATCTGCTGGCGCGACCGCCCGCCCAGTCAGGCTGAGGCGGTTACCAGAAGGCGCGGCGATTGAGCTCGTGGCCGAAGGCGAGCAGGCCGACGCCGAGGAGCGACCATGCGGTCTCGCTCGTGCCATGCTCCAGGGTCAGTGATCCGGCCATGATGCCGAGGCCGAGCGCGCCGACCGCGACCGGCAGCAGCATGCCGTGCTGGCGCGCGCCGAAGCCCAGCGCCAGGGCGCCGAGCACCATGGCGATGGCCAGGCCCACTTCATGAATGGCCGGGGCGGCCAGGATGCTCGCGACGGAGGACAGCAGGCCGACGGCGACGGCCGTTGCCAGGCAATGAATCATGCACAAGCCCGAGAGCCCGATGGCAATCCCGTCGAGTCGCGGGAAGCGGGGAGTGGCAAGTGACGACATGATCGCAACACGTCTACGCGCGGCGGGGACAAGTTACAACATAACATTTGGCCTGAATGTCGGTTTCGCCAAGTCGTTGCGCCATTTCCCGGCCATCGCGCGGGACCGTCAGGGGACAGATCCGCCTTGCTTCCCCCGTGCCCCCGGCGCATGGGGCTGGGGCATGAAACGGGTCGCAGAACGATGATGGCCGCAGGGCCAACCGCCACGCCGCGCGCACGCCCGCGCACGCTCGCACGCTGGATGTATCTGATCGCGGGGCTCATCCTGGTGATGATTGCCGTCGGCGGCATCACGCGGCTGACCGAATCGGGCCTCTCGATCACCGCATGGAAGCCCGTCACCGGCACATTGCCGCCGCTCAGCGAGGCCGACTGGCAGGCCGAGTTCGATGCCTACAAGCACAGCTCGCAATATGTGCTGATGAACGAGGGTATGACGCTCTCCGCCTTCAAGCACATCTTCTTCTGGGAATATGTCCATCGCCTGTTCGGCCGGCTGATCGGGCTGGCCTATGCGCTGCCGCTGGCCTGGTTCGCGCTGCGCCGCGCCGTGCCGCGCGGCTATGGACCCCGGCTCATCATGCTGCTGGTGCTGGGCGGCGCGCAGGGCGCGGTCGGCTGGCTCATGGTCAAGAGCGGCCTGACCGACCGGGTGAATGTCGAGCCCGCCATGCTCGCCGCGCATCTCGGCATGGCGCTCATCCTGCTCGCGGCGGTGGTGTGGACGGCGCGCGACTTCGCCCGGCTGGCGCGCGAGCCGCGCGCGGGCAGGGCGCGGCCCACGCTGGCGGGGAGCATTCCGGTGCTGCTGCTGTTCGTGCAATTGATGCTGGGCGCGCTCACCGCCGGCCTGCGCGCGGGCTATGTCGCCAGCACCTGGCCGCTGATGAACGATCATTTCGTGCCGGAAGGCATCCAGTGGTGGGGATCGCTGTGGATGACGCTGACCAGCGACCTCTTCCTCGTCCACTTCCTGCATCGCTGGTGGGCCTGGGGCGCGGCGGCGGGGCTGCTGTGGATGGCGAGCCGCCTCAACAAGGCAGGCGCGGCCGGCCTCGGCGGGTGGCTGATGGTGCTGACGCTCAGCCAGATCGTGCTCGGCATCATCACGGTGATGACCGGCATCGCCCTGCCGATCGCGGTGGGGCATCAGCTGCTCGGCGCGCTGCTGTTCGCCGTCACGATCGTCGGCGCGCATCGGCTCGGCTGGCGGCGGGCGGGATGAGGGACATCGCGCTGGTCTATGTGCTCTATCCCGACGCCGCCACGGCCCGCACGGCCGCGCGCGCGATGGTGGAACGCCGGCTGGCGGCCTGCGCCAATATCCTGTCGGCCGGCCGCTCGGTCTATCGCTGGGAAGGCGAGCTTCGGGAAGAGGGCGAGGTGCCGGTGCTGTTCAAGACCATGGCGCCGCAGGTGCAGGCGCTGACGAGCGCGCTGGCGCAGGCCCATCCCTATGATGTGCCGGCGATCCTCAGCTGGCCGGCAGCGGCGCCGGACGGCTATGCGCTCTGGGTCGATGCGGAGACGGAGGGCTGAGGCAGGCGGAGACGCCGCCATTTCCCCCTGGCCGCGCGAGAACATGTTGCGAACCTGCCGCGGCGGCAAGCATGTTCCCTTGGCCGGCAATTCCCGCTAGAGGCGCGGCCATGGCCAAGATCCAGACCCCCCGCGCCATCCGTGGCACCCAGGACATGCTCGGCGAGACCGCCGATCGCTTCGCCCATGTGGTCGAGACGTTCGAGCGCGTGCGCAAGCTCTATGGCTTCAGGCGCATCGAAGTGCCGGTGTTCGAGCAGACGACGGTGTTCTCCCGCTCGCTCGGCGAGACGACGGACGTGGTCTCCAAGGAGATGTACACGTTCGAGGATCGCGGCGGCGATTCGGTCACGCTGCGGCCTGAATTCACCGCCGGTATCGCGCGGGCCTATATCACCGAGGGCTGGCAGCAGTTCGCGCCGCTCAAGGTCGCCACCCATGGTCCGCTGTTCCGCTACGAGCGCCCGCAAAAGGGGCGCTATCGCCAGTTCCACCAGCTCGACGCCGAGATCATCGGCGCGGCCGAGCCGCTGGCGGATGCGGAACTGCTGATCTTCGCCGACCAGCTGCTCAGGGAGCTGGGCATCAGCGAGGGCGTGACGCTCACGCTCAACACGCTGGGCGATGCCGAGAGCCGCGACGCCTGGCGCGCCGCGCTGGTGACGCATTTCATGGATCACAAGGCGCAGCTCAGCGAGGACAGCCTCGCGCGACTGGCAAAGAACCCGCTGCGCATCCTCGACAGCAAGGATGAAGGCGACCAGGCGGTGGTGGCGCGCGCGCCGGATATCGATGCCTATCTGACGGACGCGGCGCGCGGCTTTTTCGAGCAGGTGACGGACGGCCTCAAGGCGGCGGGCGTGGCGTGGGAGCGCAATGCCCGGCTGGTGCGTGGGCTGGACTATTATCGCCACACCGCCTTCGAGTTCGTGACCGACCGGCTCGGCGCGCAGGGCACGGTGCTGGGCGGCGGGCGTTATGACGGGCTGATCGAGAATCTCGGCGGGCCGGCGACCCCGGCGGTCGGCTGGGCGGCGGGGATCGAGCGGCTGGGGATGCTGCTGGAGACAGTGCCGGATATGATGTTCGATGTCGTTCTGGCGGTCGAGGATGATGCCGTTCTGGGCCCTGCGTTGAAGGCACTGTCCATCCTGCGGCAGGCGGGCCTTTCCGCCGAGGTGGTCGCCTCGGGATCGCCACGCAAGCGGTTCGACAAGGCGGCGAAAATTCCCGCCCGCGCGCTCGTTTCGGCCAGCGTGAAGGACGGCAAGCCCGTCTTCAATGCGCGGGGCGAACTGGCCGAGCGGATTCAGGCGCTGCTGGGCGCATTGCGCGATTGATGGGCGCGCTCACTTCTCACGACGCGGCGCGGGCGGCCCCATGACCACCATCTCCCCCGACCGGATCGCCGCGATCCTTCGGCGGCAGGCGGAGGTGCAGGCGCAGATGGCGCGGCCGGACCTGGCGCCCGAGGCGTTCGTGCAGCTCTCCAAGGATTATGCCGAGCTGGAGCCGGTCGCCAAGGCCGCCGGCGACGTGGCGGCGTTGCGCGCGGAGCTGGACGAGCTGGAGGCCATGCTCGCCGATCCCGAGCTGAAAGCGATGGCGCAGGAGGAGCTGGAGTCCGTGCGTGCGCGGCTGCCCGAGGCGGAACATGCGCTGGCTATCGCGCTGCTGCCCAAGGATGCCGCCGATGCGCGGCCGGCCATGCTGGAGATCCGCGCCGGCACCGGCGGGGACGAGGCGGCGCTGTTCGCGGGCGATCTGCTGCGCATGTATCAGCGCTATGCCGAGAGCCGGGGCTGGCGGGTCGAGATCATCTCGGCCAGCGCGTCGGAAGCGGGCGGGTTCAAGGAAGTGATCGCCAGCGTCAATGGCGCGGGCGTGTTCGCGCGGCTCAAGTTCGAGAGCGGCGTGCACCGGGTGCAGCGCGTGCCGGTGACGGAAAGCGGCGGGCGCATCCATACCAGCGCGGCGACGGTGGCGGTGCTGCCCGAAGCCGAGGATGTGGACGTGCAGATCAACGAGGCGACGGACCTGCGCATCGACGTCTATCGCTCCTCCGGCGCGGGCGGCCAGCATGTGAACACGACCGATTCGGCGGTGCGCATCACACACTTGCCATCGGGCATCGTGGTCACGCAGCAGGACGAGAAATCCCAGCACAAGAACAAGGCCAAGGCGCTCAAGGTGCTGCGCGCGCGGCTCTACGAGGCGGAGCGCGAGCGCACGCAGAGCGAGCAGGCCGGCGCCCGGCGGGCGATGGTGGGCTCGGGCGACCGCTCCGAGCGCATCCGCACCTATAATTTCCCGCAGGGCCGCGTGACCGATCACCGTATCAACCTGACCCTGCATCGCCTGCCGGAAATCCTGGAAGGGCCGGGGCTGGACGAGATCGTCTCCGCGCTGATCGCGCAGGATGAGGCCGAGCGGCTGGCGCAGCTGGACATCGCCGCATGACGGGCGGCAGCGGATGGACGGCCTGACATGAACGAGCATCGCCAAAGCCGGCTGGGCGCGCTGGATGCCTGGATACGCGGCGCCATGGCGCGGCTCGCGCCGGTCAGCGATACGCCGCGGCTCGATGCCGAGCTGCTCGCCGCCCATGCGCTGGGCCTGAGTCGCGAGGAAATGATCCTGCGCCTGCCGCGGCTCGATGTGCCGGCGGATGGCGAGGCGCTGCTCGCCCGGCGGCTGGCGCATGAGCCGATCGCCTATATTGTGGGCCATCGCGATTTCTGGACGCTCTCGCTGCGCGTGACGCCCGACGTGCTCGTGCCCCGGCCGGACAGCGAGACGCTGATCGAGGCAGCGATCGCGCATTTCGAAGGCGGCGCGGGGCCTGCGCGGGTGCTGGATCTCGGCACGGGATCGGGCGCGCTGCTGCTGGCGGCGCTGGATGTGTGGCGCGGTGCGACAGGCACCGGCATCGACATCTCGCCGGGTGCGATCGAGGTGGCGTGGGACAATGCCGAGCGCTGCCACATGAGCGCGCGCGCGGATTTCCGCATCGGCGACTGGGGCGCCGGCCTGGCCGAGCGATTCGACCTCATCCTGTGCAATCCGCCTTATATCCGCGAGGATGCGATGCTCCCGCGCGATGTGCGCGAGCATGAGCCGACAGGCGCGCTGTTCGGCGGCGAGGACGGGCTTGCGGCCTATCGCGCGCTGGCCGCGCAGGTCGGGCTGCTGCTGGCGCCGGGCGGCGCGGCCCTGTTCGAGATCGGGTTCGATCAGGGCGAGACGGCGGGCGCGCTGTTCCGCGTGGCGGGTTTCGACGTGGACGTCGTCCACGATCTGGGCGGGCGGACGCGGGCGCTGCGCGTCACCGCCGGCTGAACCTGTCCCGATCCGAGAGCAGCTTTTTTAACCCCTTCATGCGATTTTCACTTGGTTTGGGGCGTCGGAGCGACTATCTCGCACCTGCAGGGCCGCTCCCTCCGCACGTTGATGTCCGGATAAGCGGCCTGTTCCCACAGTTTTGGCGGTGTTCTGGAATGGAGCCGTTAGCCGAAGCGCGGGGCGAGCGGAGGCATTCCGCTCCGCCGACGTTGAGACATTCAGGCTTTGGCCTTTTCGAGCGGGGACGCCGGGTTTTAGTCGAGAGCATAGGGACGAACCTTTGATCAACAATCGTCAGGCCGGTCGCCGTCGCGGCCGGAACAATCCGCGCCAGAGTGGCGGCGGCAATCGTGGCGGCGGGGATTCCGGCAACCGGATCGACAACCGCGCACGGGGCAATGCTGCCCAACTGCTGGAAAAATATCGCAACATGGCGCGTGACGCGCAGATGGCCGGCGACCGGGTGAACGCGGAATATTATCTGCAGTTCGCCGATCATTATTTCCGCGTGCTCGCCGACAATCGCGCGCGCCAGGAAGAACAGCAGACGCGGTTCCGCCGCCATGACGAAGCCGACCAGGATGGCGGCGACGATGGCGACGATATGCTCGACATGGACAATGGCGAGGATATGGACGAGCCGGCGGCGCCGCGTCGCGAGCGTGCTGAGCGGACCGAGCGTCCGGACCGTGCCGAGCGCACCGAACGGGCAGACCGTCCGGAGCGGGCAGAACGCGCCGAGCGCCCGGAACGTGCCGAACGGCCGGAACGCGCGACCGAGCGTCCGGAACGCCGGGAGCGGGCCGAGCGCAAGCCGCGCGCCGAACGCCCGCGCAGCCCGAGCGTGGCCAATGACGATGATGGCGACATCAGCCTGCCCAGCCTGCCGCCGTCGATCGGGCGCATCGAGGTTGATGAGCCCGAGGCGGATATGACGCAGCAGGATGCCGCCACCAAGGAAGAGGCGCCGGTGAAGCGTCGCCGCGGCCGCCCGCCCCGTCAGCCCGAGGCTGCCGAATAATCCATCCAGCGTCGCCGGGCGGCGATCAGTTGTCCTTCTCGTCGCCGAGCACCTGCTCGCTGACCCGATCGATTACCTGATCGTCATGCCCGGAGCCGCTGGACAGGAACACCAGCCCCATCAGCAGTGCGGCCAGCATCATGGTCGCGAACACGCCGAAGATCACGAAGGCGACGAAAATCCCCGGCAGGGGGCCGCTCGTCCACCACAGGAAGCCCACGATGAGCAGGGCGACGGCGAGCGAGGTCGCCCCCATCCCCCACAGGATACGGCGGAAGCGTGCCCAGGCGAACTGGGCGGACGAAGGATCGTCGAGACCGGGACCGGATGTCATGGGCCTGCCTTATGGGCTGGCACCTGCCGGAGCAACAGGCTTTGACGCCGGCGAGGACCCGGCGCATACTCTCCATCCAAACAGCGGCCGCTCGCCGGTCTCCCGCAGGGTCCGGCGCGACGGTCGCGCGAACGGCGGAGAGAGTGATGACGGTCAAGATTTTTGTCGGCGAGCAGGCCCATGAGATCATCCAGGCGCGGCGCGACGATTCGGTCTCCCATGTCGTCAGGCTCCTGGCCGAACGGCGGATCGGCTGCGTGCCCATCATCGAGGATGGGCAGGTGCTCGGCATCTTCTCCGAACGCGATCTGGTCTACGGCCTTGCGCAGGACGGCACGGCCCTGCTCGATCGTCCCGTCGGCGAGGTGATGACGGCACCGGCCGTGACGATCGATCCGCACACGCCGATCATGTCCGCGCTCTCGCTGATGACGCGGCGGCGGATCCGCCATCTCCCCATAGTCGAGGATGGCCGCATGGTCGGCCTGGTGAGCATCGGCGACCTCGTCAAATCGCGAATCGACAAGATCGAATCGGAAGCCGAGGCGATGCGCAGCTATATTCAGAGCGCCTGAGCCATATCTTCGGGCGGGGCGGGCTCGGGCGGCCTGCGCCGGATCACCAGAGCGACGAGTTCGCCGATCGTCTCGCGCGAGACCAGCGCCAGCAGGCCGGCGAAGCTCGTGCCGCCGATCGCGACCAGCAGCGCCAGGCGCACCGGCGCGGCGAGGGGCGGCAGGAGATGGTCGACGCCCAGCACAATCAGCGCCATGGCGGCCGCCGAGACGAAGCCGGGCGCCACCGCCCTGGCGAGGGCGGGCAGCGTCAGGCCGACGAGTCGCCCGGCCAGATGCGCGGTGACGAGCGCGAAGACCGGATAGGCGACCAGCCAGGCCGTCGCGAGGCCGATCGCGCCGAAGCGGATGCCGACGAGGAAGGCCGCGGGCATGACGAGCGCCCCGATCATGGCGATTCGCGCGGAGAGGCCAGGGCGGCCCATGGCATTGCAGAGCGTCGGGAACATCACCTGCAGCGCGAGGAACGGCATGGCGAGCGCCAGCACGCGCACGAAGGGGGCCATGGCGAGCCACTTCTGCCCGAACAGCGTCTCGACCAGCGGCGCGGCCGTCGCGGCCATGCCGAGATAGAGCGGGCAGGCGACCAGCATCAGCAGCCGCACTGCCTTGGCGAAGGACCAGGCAACCCGGCTGCGGTCCGCCTGCATGCGCGAATAGGCCGGGAAAGCGACATCGTTGAGCGGCGGGATGAACTTGGAGACGAAGATCTGCGTGAGGAACAGCGCCTCGGCATAGAGGCCCAGCATGTGGGGATCGAGAACGCGCCCGCCGATGAAGACGTCCGCCTGGCTCTGGATGAGGAAGAAGAGCTGCGAACCGAGCAGGGAGATCGCAAAGGCGATCATGGAGCCCGCGCCCCGGAAATCGAAGCTCGGCCATATGAAGAAGCGCGTGGCGATGAGATAGCCGAGCGCCTTCACCCAGAAGCCGGCGATCGGCGCCCAGACCAGCGTCCATACGCCCCAGCCCGCCAGCGCGCCGCCGATCGCGACCCCGGCGGCGATGATGCCGGCGATGAGGTTGACGAAGGCCGGGCGGCGGAAGTCCAGGCTGCGGCCCATCAACACTTCCGGCAGGGAGATGAAGGGCGTGGCGAGATAGATGAGCGCCTGCGCGCGCAGCAGGTCCGCCACCATGGGCTGGCGATAATAGTCCGCCGCCAGGGGCGCCACGAGCAGCTGGCCGGCGGCGAGCCCGCCGTTGAGCAGGATCATCAGGCCGAACGCCTGGCGCAGCTTGCGGGAATCGATCGATTCGGATTGCACCAGGGCGCTGATCAGGCCGTAGCCATTGAGAAACATCATGAAGTTCAGCACGACCTGAGTCATGGCGAAGAGCCCGTAATCCGCCGGATTGAGGATTCGGATCACCGCAAGGGTCGAGGCCCAGCTCAGGATCTGGGTGACGATCTGCCCGCCCGAACGCCAGAACAACGCGCTGCGCACCCGATCGCCGAAGCCGTCATGCGCGGCGTCGGCATCCCGGGAATCCAGCTTTTCCGCCGTTTCGTCCATATCATCCTGCATCATGCACGCCCCTCTAGCGGGGAGGAGCGAACATTATCTGAAATAAAATTGCAAAAAACCGTTTGACGGGTCGGCGCACCCTTCATATATGCCCCTTCACCGACGCGGTGGAGCCGACTGGTTTTCGCTGTGATTGGTTGCCAGCATGATCGGACGCCATTTTCCCGGTGTAGAAATCGGGGATGGGATGGTGTCCGTAGGGATGTTGGCGGGTTCTTTGA
>Ga0180219_1000129_pt1 | contig 87301 bp, 80 predicted proteins | sample eDN3rd30CBELigMG_FD_151338 | JGI IMG/M metagenome (GOLD analysis project Ga0180219, IMG submission 151338) | Enriched Miracle-Growth compost microbial communities from Emeryville, California, USA - eDNA 3rd pass 30_C BE-Lig MG (version 2)... ...
CGGCCCGCCCCGCGAGATCTGCGGGATCGGGTGTGGTCGTGGCGTCCTCGGTCATCGTCGGTCCCTCCGCCCTGGGTCCAGCCTGCACCTCTCGTCGCTGCACACGTCCAGGGTGCGCCACACGACGCGTCGAGAATAGCGACCATCTACGATCGATATCGTTCGACTCCTTCGAATGGTCAGGGGGACACGTGTTCGAGCTGCGACGCCTTCGTCTTCTGCATGAGCTGGCCCTGCGCGGAACGCTGTCGGCGGTCGCCGAGGCCTTGTCGTACAGCCCGTCCACCATCTCCCAGCAGCTCGCCCAGCTGGAGCGCGACGCGGGGGTCCCGCTTCTCGTGCCTGACGGTCGGCGCGTGCGACTCACCGAGCACGGCCTGGCCCTCGCCGCGCATGCCGCCCGCGCGCTCGCCCTCGACGAGCAGGTGCGCGCCGAGCTCGAGACGCTCCGACCCGGCATCGCCCCCGTGCGCGTCGCGGTGCTGCAGACCGCCGCACGCGCCCTTGTGCCCACCGCCCTGACGCTGCTGGCCGAGCGGTCGCCCGAGCTCAGGGTGGAGGTGGCTGAGACGCCACCCGAAGAAGGCCTCTTCGAGCTGTCCGCGCGCGGCTACGACCTGGTCATCGCGGAGCAGTATCCCGGCCACACCCGCGCACACCGCGTCGAGCTCGACCGCACCGTGCTCGGCACCGACCCGGTGCGCATCGCCTCGGCATCCGCTGTCGGAGACCTCTCCTCGCTCGCCGGGCGGGCGTGGGTCATGGAGCCGCGAGGGACGGCCGCCCGCGAATGGGCCGTGCAGCAGTGCCGCGCCGCGGGGTTCGAGCCCGACGTGCGGTTCGAGCTGGCGGACCTCGCCGCACACGTGCAGCTGATCGCCGCCGGTCACGCCGTGGGCATGCTCCCCGACCTGCTGTGGGCCGGTCAGCGCCCGCCCGTGACCCTGACCGATCTGCCGGGGCGCCCGGTGCGCGAGATCTTCACGGCCGTGCGTCACTCCGATGTGGAGCGTCCCAGCATCCGCGTCGTCCGGGAGGCCCTCGCCGACGCGTTCGCCGCGTAGCCTTCCCCGCCGCGGGACGGTCCCCGACGCGGGTGCGCGTCAGCCCCAGGTGCTGGGAGCGGGCGCCTTGGTCGAGGGGAGCGCGGAGCCGGCGGCCCAGTCGACCACCCACGTGGGCAGGGGCGGAAGGTCGTCGGGGCGGTGGAGGGCCTGGAACAGCTCCTCCGTGTTGACGACGCCGCCCGAGCGGCGCAGGAACCGGGCCCGCACGATCATCTCGGCGTAGATCTCGCCATCGACGACGGCGCGGTGGATCTGGTACACCGCCTTGTCGTCGTGCCCGTACAGCCGCGACTCGACGGTGAAGCGCTGCCACAGCTGCAGCGACTTGCGGAACGTCACCGTCTCACTCGCGACGACCGCGTACCAGCCCTGCGCGTTCATCGCGTCCCAGATGCCCGTGCGGATCAGCAGGTCGAACCGGCCGAGGTCGAACAGCGACGCGTACCGGCCGTTGTTCATGTGCCCGAGGAAGTCGATGTCGGTCGGGAGCGTGCGCAGTCGCACGCGGCCGACCGACGACGGCGGGATGGGCCCGCGACGCCGCAGCTGGGCTTTCGCGCGCATGATCGTCAGGAGGGTCCGCCACCACACATTCACGAGCCGTGATGCTAGCGATGTCGCCCGGTGGTCTGCGAAATCCATTGTGCGATCCCTACAGACGCCGGCCGTCGAATATTCGCGGTCGATTACGATTTCGTGTTCAAACCGCCTGCACGTAGAGTCACCCCATGGAAGCCGAACTGCAGACCGACATCGTCGTCCGTCCCGTTCGAGACGTGGATGCCGAAGCCCTCGGTCGTGTGCACGCCACCTGCTGGCACGAGACCTACGACCACCTCATCAGCACCGCCGCCCTCGAGAACGTGTCTCCCAAGCGCCTGGCCGAGCTGTGGACCCACTGGGCCCTCCAGGGCCCCGAGTTCAAGATGGTCGCCGCTCTCGTGAACGGCGAGATCATCGGATTCGCCGGCTCGGGACCGGCGCGCGATCGCGACGCTCCGCGCGGCCGTGAGCTCTACTTCATCTACCTGCTCTCGAAGTACCACGGCACCGGCACGGGTCAGAAGCTCTTCGACGCCGTCGTCGAGAAGGACGAGCCGCTGTACCTGTGGGTCGCGGAGGACAATCCGCGCGCGCACCGGTTCTACACACGCAACGGCTTCGTCCTTGACGGGGCGACGCACACCGAGCCGTTCCTCGGCGAGACGCTGGTCGAGGTCCGCTTCGTCCGCTGACCGTCGGGGCTGACCCCGCTTCGGACACGAGTCACGCAGGGCGCGTCACGCAGGTGATGCGCCCTGCTCTCGTCTGCGCCGCCCTGCCGGATGCCGGATGCCGCTCCGCCGGCGTCATCGCTCGAGCACGACCGCGAGGCCCTGGCCGACGCCGATGCAGATCGCGGCGAGTGCGACGCCGCCACCGCGGCGCGCGAGCTCGTGTGCCGCGTGGCCGATGATGCGGCCGCCCGAGGCACCGAGCGGGTGTCCGATCGCGATCGCGCCGCCGTGGATGTTGACCTTTGCGGGGTCGAGCTCCGGCCAGAGGCGGAGGCAGGCGAGGCTCTGCGACGCGAACGCCTCGTTGAGCTCCACGACATCGACGTCGTCCCACGTCTTTCCCGCCCGTGCGAGGGCGGCCTCGGCGGCGGCGACGGGGGCGATGCCGAACACGTCAGGGTCGTTGCCCGCCGTGGCACGCGACACGATCCGGGCCAGCGGCTCCGCTCCGCCGAGCACGGATGCCGCGCCCTCGGAGCCGACGAGCACCGCGGAGGCGCCGTCGGTGATCGGCGACGCGTTGCCTGCTGTCACGGTTCCGTCCGGGCGGAACGACGGCGCGAGAGGCGCGAGCGACTCCGCCGAGGCGTCGGGGCGGATGTTCTCGTCTCGGTGGAGGTCGACGCCCTTCACGGGCACCACCTCGCGGTCGTAGGTCCCCGCGTCCCACGCCTCCGCGGCGAGCCGGTGGCTGCGCACGGCGAACTCGTCCTGCTCCTCACGTGAGATGTCGTAGCGCTCGGCGAGAAGCTCGGCCGACTCGCCGAGGGCGATCGTCCACTGCTTCGGCATCCGCGGATTGGTCATGCGCCACCCGAGCATGGTCGAGAAGAGGGTCTCGTTGCCGGTCGGGAAGCCGCGGTCGGGCTTCGGGAGCACCCAGGGGGCGCGCGTCATCGACTCGACTCCCCCGGCGACGATGATGTCGGCGTCTCCGACCTCGATCGCGCGGCTGGCCTGGATGACGGCTTCGACGCTCGAGCCGCACAGCCGGTTGACGGTCGCCCCGGGGATGCTCGTGGGCCAGCCCGCCAGCAGCACGGCCATGCGGGCGACGTTGCGGTTGTCCTCCCCCGCCTGGTTGGCCGCTCCGACGTAGACGTCGTCGATGCGCGCAGGGTCGAAGCCGTCGTGCCGGGCGACGAGCGCCGACAGCACGCCTGCCGCGAGGTCGTCGGGCCGCACTCCCGCGAGCGACTTGCCGAATCGGCCGAACGGCGTGCGAACAGCGTCGTAGACGAAGCTTGCGGACATCTCTTCCTCTCCGCCCGCTCGCCTCGCGGGAGCCTCAGCGCCCGCTGACGGTGCCGAACAAGCGGGCTATCGGTGCCAGGGTGAGCGGACGGGCAGCGATCCACGCCCCGGCGATCACGACGAGCGACGCGACGAAGAACCAGAATCCGGCCCAGTTGTCGGCATACGCGACACCGTCGACGGAGCCCTGAGCGGCGTACATGTGGTTCAGGTTGCGGAGGGCGCCCGTGGCGAACACGAGGAGCACGTGGATCGCGATGAAGACGACGAAATACAGCATCACGGGGAAGTGCACCTTGCGCGCCCACTCGACCGGGTACGCCCTGCTCAGGCGCGCGTTGTTCCTGGGCCACATCCCGCTCATGCGGTAGCCCGTGACCGCAGCGAGCGGAGCGGCGAGGAACACGGTCGTGAAGTACGCGAGCTGCTGCAGCGAGTTGTAGTTGACCCAGCCGTTCTCGGTCGGCCAGTCGAGCGAGACGTACTGCAGGAGCGCCGAGAGCGCGTTCGGGAACACCTCCCACGAGGTGGGCACGATCCGCATCCACTGCCCGGTCACGAAGAGCAGGACGACGAACACCACACCGTTGACCAGCCAGAGCACGTCGAGCGACTGGTGGAACCAGATCGTCAGGCTCGTCTTGCCCTTCGGATCCTTGCGCGGCGCCCAGAACACCGTCGGGCGCTTCTCGGTGCGAATCGTGAGACCCGACCGGATGATGAGCACCATCAGGAACACGTTGAAGAAGTGCTGCCACCCCAGCCATGCCGGGAAGCCCACCGGTGCGCCTTCGGGCAGGTGGTACTCACCGGGGAACGCGGCGAGGAAGTCCTGACCGAACGGCATCGACAGCAGCACCCGCACGAAGAGCACCGCCAGCGCGGCCGCCACGAGCAGACCGCCACCGCCGACGATGACGATGCCGGCCCACTGAGCCTTCGTGAACGGACCGATCCGCTGCGGTTCGGGCTTCGGGGCAGGGCGCACCGTCGCGGCACGACCCGGCCAGACGGAGCGCGGCACGGCGAGCGGTTCGCGGGGACCGGATGTCACGGCCACCTCGGCCGCGGGCGCGGCCGTCGCGGCCGGTGCCCCAGCGACGGATGCGGCCGGAGCGGATTCGGCGGCTGCGGGCTCGGCGAGGGCGGGCGCGGATGCGGGAGCGGGTGCAGCAGCCGAGACCGTTCCGGCGGGCGGCCAGGGCTCGCCACCCGGAACGCGAGGAAGACCGCGACGCAGCTCGACGCCCGCATCGAGCGACGGTGCTGCTGCGGGCGACACCACAGCGGGGCGGTCGGCCGGAGCAGCGGTGGTGAAGTCAGCGGCGGCGGGCGGAGCGGTGCGGGTCACAGAGGTCTCGTCCGCAGCGGGGGCAAGGGACGGAGCGGACGACGCGGCGCTCGCAGAGCTTGTCGTCGTCTCCGGCGGCCACGGCTCACCGCCCGCGACGCGCGGGAGTCCCCGACGCAGCGGTGTCGCCCCAGCGGGAGCGGAGGCCGCGGCAACAGTGGAGGCCGCGGCAGAAGACGTCGTCTCCGCGGGAGCCGGCGTCACAGCGCCTGCCTCCAGCACAGCCGCAGAAGGAACCGCACCCACGGGGGGCGTTACCGATGTCTCGACAGCAGCGGCCGCTTCGGCCACCCCCGCGGCGGCCTGGATCGGAGCATCGCCGCCCGCCGGCCACGGGTCGCCCCCGGCGCGGCGCGGGAGACCTCGTCGGAGCGTCCGGCCGTAGGTCGCCATCACGCCTTCTTGGACTCGAGGGCGGCAATCAGCTGCGGCACGACCGTGAACACATCGCCCACGACGCCGAAGTCGGCGATCTCGAAGATCGGTGCGTCGCCGTCCTTGTTGATCGCGACGATCGTCTTGGCGGTCTGCATGCCGGCCTTGTGCTGGATCGCTCCCGAGATGCCGAGGGCCACGTACAGCTGCGGCGACACCGAGACGCCCGTCTGGCCCACCTGGTGCGCATATGGGACGTAGCCGGCATCGACGGCGGCGCGCGATGCGCCGACCGCGGCGCCCAGGGCGTCAGCCAGCTGCTCGACGAGAGCGAACTTGTCCTTCGATCCGAGTCCTCGTCCGCCCGCGACGACCTTCGCGGCGCCGCGCAGCTCCGGACGAGACGACGATACGACGGCCGGCTCGACCGATTCCACCACGGCCGCAGGCAGGTCGGAGGAGGCGACATCGAGCACCGTCACGGTCGGGGTCGCAACGGCCTCGGCGCGTGCATCGACCGCGCCCTGGCGCACTGTGATGATCGGCGCACCGAACGTCGGGGCGGCGGTCACGTTGTAGGCGCCGCCGTAGACGGAGTGCAGCGCCAGCACCCCCTCATCGTCGCGCTGCACGCCTACCGCGTCGACCGCGAGCGCGAGCGACCGACGGACCGCGAGCCGGCCGGCGACATCGCGCCCCTCGATCGAGTTGGAGATCAGCACGGCATCCGGACGCACCGCGTCGTAAGCCGCGGCGGCGGCGGCGAGGAGCGGCGAGGTCAGCGACATCTCGGCATCCGTCACATCCGCGACCAGCACCGACGGGGCACCGAGCTCGCCCGCGGCGGCGGCGAGCGCGTCGTGACGCTCCTGCGGCGCCACGATGAGGGCGACGGGCGTCCCCACCTGGCGGGCGGCGCCGAGGAGACCCGCCGACGACTTGGCGAGCTCTCCCGCCGGAGTGACGTCGAGGACGACGAGAACGGAGTCTGCTGCGAAATCGGTCATGGTGTTCTCCCTCACGCCAGGCGGTTCTCGATGAGGAACGCCGCGAGCTTCTCGCCGGCGTCCCCCTCGTCGACGATCTTCACGCCCGCTCCACGCGGGGGCTTCTCGGTGATGGCGGTCATGATGATCTGCGGCGCGGCCGTCACGTCGACGTCAACCTCGAGGTCGGCGAGCGACAGCGTCGTGAACGGCTTCTTCTTCGCCGCCATGATGCCCTTGAAGTTCGGGAAGCGCGCATCGGGCAGCGCTTCGGTGATCGAGATGACAGCCGGGAGCGCCGCCGACACCGTAGCGGTGCCGTCGTCGGTCGCGCGCGTGCCCCGCACCGACGTCTCGGAGATCTCGACGGCCGACAGCGACGTGACGTGCGACACACGGAGGTGCTCAGCGAGCATCGCGGGCAGCACGCCCGCCATCCCGTCGGTCGACAAGTTGCCGGTGATCACAAGGTCGAAGCCCTCGCGCTTCACGGCCGCAGCCAGCACCTTCGCCGTGACCCCGAGGTCAGCGCCGGCCAGCGCATCGTCGGAGATCTGCACGGCCGTGGCCGCGCCCATCGCGAGTCCCTTGCGCAGCGTCGCCGCCGCGTCACCGGAGGCCATCGACATGACGGTCACGTCGGTGCCTGCGTTCGCATCGGCATACGACAGCGCTACTTCGAGCGCACGCTCGCCGATCTCGTCGAGCACCCGCTCCGAAGCCGCACGATCCGCGAGGCCGGTCTCGAGACTCAGCTTGCGGTCGCCGTAGGTATCGGGCACTTCTTTGACCAGCACGACGATCTTCATCGATTCCTCCATCGGTTCATCATCAGTCTATTCAGCGCTGGGAGCGCATCCTCTCACCTGATGGAACGGCGGGCGTCGCGTTGAATTCGGGGGCGCGTCGTTCGCGGAACGCCGCCATCCCCTCCCTCTGATCGGCGCCGCCGAACAGGCCCGCGAAGAGCTGGCGCTCCAGCCGGAGGCCAGCACCCAGCGTCGTCTCCGCCGCGGCGTCGAGCGCGGCGGTGGCTGCATACAGGGCGCGGAGCGACCTAGCCGCGATCGTCTCGGCCATCCGTGCCGCCTCGTCGCGCAGCGCCTCGGCCGGCACGACCCTCGAGACCAGCCCCGCACGCTCCGCCTCGGCAGCGCTCATGGTCCGCCCCGTGAGCACGAGCTCGGCGGCCTTGTGCGGCCCGATCGCGCGCACGAGACGCTGGGTGCCTCCCATGCCGGGGATGACCGCGAGGTTGATCTCCGGCTGGCCGAACTGCGCCGTGTCGGCGGCCAGGATAATGTCGCACATCATCGCGAGCTCGCATCCGCCACCGAGGGCATACCCTGCGACAGCCGCGATGACGGGCGTGCGCACGGCCGCGAAGCGAGACCAGTCCTCAAAGAAGCGGGTCATGACGACGCCCTCTGCCGTCATCTGCTCCATCTCCTTGATGTCGGCGCCCGCGGCGAACGCGCGGTCCGAGCCGGTGACGACGATGGCGCCGATGCCGCCGTCGGTGTCGAACGCCTCCGCGGCGCTGACCACCTCATGCATGACCTCCGTATTGAGCGCGTTGAGCGCCTCGGGGCGGTTCAGCGTGATCCAGCCGACCCGACCCTGCGTGTCGACCACGATGGTGCGGTATTCGGGTGCCATCCGTCAGATCCTCTCGATGATGGTCGCGTTCGCCATGCCGCCGCCTTCGCACATCGTCTGCAGCCCGCGACGGCCGCCTGTCGCCTCGAGCTGGGCGAGCAGCGTTCCGAGCAAGCGCGTGCCCGACGACCCGAGCGCGTGGCCGAGGGCGATGGCACCGCCCCACGCGTTGAGCTTCTGCGGGTCGGCCCCTACCTCGGCGGCCCATGCCAGCGGTACGGACGCGAAGGCCTCGTTCACTTCATAGGCGTCGAGGTCGTCGATGGTCAGTCCGGTGCGCTCCAGCACCCGCTGGGTGGCCGGGATCGGCCCGGTGAGCATGAGGAGAGGATCGTCGCCCACGACGGCGAAGCCGCGGAAGCGCGCCCGCGGCGTGAGCCCGAGCTCCTCGGCCCGCGCGGCGCTCATGATGAGGGCGGCGGAGGCGCCATCGGTGAGCGGGGAGGAGCTTCCCGCTGTGATGCGCCAATCGAGGTCGGGGAAGCGCTCCGTCATGGCGTCGTCACGAAAGGCGGGCGCCAGCTGCGAGAGGGACTCGACGGTGGTGGCGGGCCGGATCGTCTCGTCGCGCGTGACGGTGCCGGTCTCCGTGACGACCGGAACGAGCCCGCTGTCGAACCAGCCAGCGTCGGCCGCGCGTGCGGCCCGTGCGTGAGACTGCGCGGAGTAGGCGTCGAGGACGCCGCGCGACAGGTCCCAGCGCTGGGCGATGAGCTCCGCTGAGACGCCCTGATTGACCAGACCCTCGGGATATCGCGATCGGATGCCGTCGGCCGTCAGCGCGCCGCGACCGCTCGACCCGAGCGGCACCCGGCTCATCGACTCGACGCCCCCCGCGATGACGATGTCGTAGGCGCCGGCAATGACCCCCTGCGCTGCGAAATGCACGGCCTGCTGGCTCGATCCGCACTGTCGGTCGATCGTCGTCGCCGGCACAGCCTCGTCGAATCCGGCCGCCAGCACGACCTGACGCGCGATGTTCATCGACTGCTCAGCCACCTGGCTGACGCAGCCGAGCAGCACGTCGTCGATCTGGCGCGATTCGAGTCCGTTGCGCTCGAGCAGGGCGCGCAGCACGCCGGCGCCCAGGTCGACCGGATGCACGGACGACAGCGCGCCACCGGCCTTTCCGCGGCCGGACGGTGTCCTCACGACGTCGACGATCACGGCCTCGTTCACTCTCGCGCTCATGCGGCGCCCCTTTCGTCTCGCGACTTCCCCGCGCGCTCGATCTCGCGCGCGATGATGAGTCGCTGAATCTGATTCGTTCCCTCGAAGATCTGCATCACCTTCGCTTCGCGCAGGTACCGCTCCACGGGGAAGTCCCTCGTGTACCCGGCACCACCGAGCACCTGCACGGCGTCCGTCGTCACCCGCATGGCGCCGTCGGTGGCAACGAGCTTGGCGATCGACGCCTCGCGGGTGAAGGGCTCTCCGGCATCCTTGCGCGCGGCGGCGCTCAGGTACAGGGCGCGCGCCGATTCGACGGCGGCATCCATGTCGGCGAGGAGGAACCCCACGCCCTCGTGGCGAATGATGGGCTGCCCGAAGGCCACCCGGTCGCGCGCGTACGCGGCGGCCTCGTCGAGCGCGGCTTGCGCGAGCCCTGTCGCAACGGCCGCGATGCCCAATCGGCCGGTGTCGAGGGCCGACAGCGCGATCGCGAGACCGTCGCCCTCTGCCCCGACGCGGCGCGAGACGGGGACGAACACGTCGTCGAAGTTCATCGTCGCCGTCGCCGATCCGGTCAGTCCGAGCTTGCGCTCGGGGGGTGAGGCGGTGAGCCCCGCGGAGTCGGCCGGAACGATGAAGCACGAGATGCCCGACCGTGCGCTCTCGGAGGTGCGGGCCATCACGGTGTAGAAGTCGGCGTGACCGCCGTGCGTCGTCCACGCCTTGGCTCCCCGAAGGCGGTAGCCGTTCTCCACGCGGTGAGCACGCGTCTGCATCGCGGCCGGGTCGGATCCGGCATGGGCCTCGGAAAGGCAATAGGCGCCGAGCGTCGCGCCGGAGAGCATCCACGGAAGCAGTTCGGCGCGCTGATCCTCCGAACCGAAGCGGGCGACGGGCAGACACGCGAGCACGTGCACGCTGAGACCGACGGCGACGGATGCCCAGGTGCGCGCGACCTCTTCCAGCACACGGAGGTACGCGGCAGCAGGCACTCCCCCTCCCCCGTACTCCTCCGGGTACGGCAGCGAGAGCAGGCCCGACTCCCCGAGGAGCGCGAACACGTCGCGCGGGAATCGCTCCTCACGCTCATCGGAATCGACGCGGGACCGCAGGGAACGCGCGCAGATCTCGCGTGTCAGTGCGACCAGTTCTGCCGTGTCGACCTCAGGAGGCGCCACCGTCATGGGGGGTTCCCTTTCTCCGTAATCATTAAACATTAGTACCCGTTTCAGTACTTTATCCCTGGCTGTGGTACCGTCATGAGTATGTCACGTCCCCTTCGCGCCGCGACCACGACGCGTGTCGATCAGCGCCGGGAGGCGCTCCTCGATCGCCTCGTAGACCTCGTGCTGGCAGAGGGCTTCGCCGACGCCAGCGTCGAAGACCTCGCCCGCCGGCTTCGCTGCTCCAAGTCGACGCTGTACGGGATCGCCGATTCCAAGGAGAAGATCGTCGTCGCAGCCGTGCGGCGTTTCTTCCGGCGCGCCGCGGCGCGTGTGGAAGCCCGCCTTCTGATCGAGCAGGGGTCGGCCGCCGAGCGCATCCGCGCCTACCTGACGGCGATCGCGGCGGAGCTCGCCCCCGCCTCGTCGGCGTTCTTCGCCGATCTCGACGCGTGGGAGGCGACGACCGAGATCTACCGCGACAACACCGCGATCGCTGCCTCTCGGGTGCAGCGGCTGGTCGACGAGGCCTCGCCCGCGGCCGCACAGCCCCAGGCCGCCTTCGTCGGCGCCGTGGCCGCTCAGGTGATGGAGGCGATCCATCGCGGCGACATCGAATCGGCCACCGGACTCGCCGACTCCGACGCCTACCGCTCCCTTGCCGATCTCATCGTGCGGGCTCTTCCGCAGACGTCCGAGCCAGCTGCGGCCGGCATTCGTGGTCTCGATCCGCGTGACCCTCTGCCCCCACACGACCCGAACACCGGAGGAACACCATGATCATCACCGGCACGAGCGCGCTCATCACAGGCGGCGCCTCTGGCCTCGGCGCGGCGACGGTCGCGGCGCTCTCCGAAGCGGGCGCCCACGTCGTCGCGCTCGACCTCCCCGCCGCCATCGACAAGGCCCGACCCCACCCCGGCGTCGAGTACGTGGCGGGGGACGTCACCGACCCCGAGGGGGTCGAAGCGGCACTGACCGCAGCGGACTCCGCCGGCACGCCTCTGCGCATCGTCGTGAACTGCGCCGGCATCGCGCCGGCATCCCGCATGCTCGGCTCGGAAGGCCCCCACGATCTCGAGCTGTTCCGCCGCACGGTGGAGGTCAACCTCGTCGGAACCTTCAATGTGCTGCGCCTCGCCGCAGAGGTCATCGCGCGCCAGGATGCCGACGAGCACGGCCAGCGCGGAGTCATCGTCAACACGGCTTCGGTGGCCGCCTTCGAGGGTCAGATCGGGCAGGTCGCCTACTCGGCCTCGAAGGGCGGCGTGGTCGGGCTCATGGTGCCCGCAGCCCGCGACCTCGCCCGGCACGGCATCCGGGTCAACACGATCGCGCCCGGCATCGTCGACACGCCCATGCTCGCCTCGCTCGGTCCGGAGGTCGGCGCATCGCTGGCGGCGACGATCCCCTTCCCACAACGACTGGCACGCCCCGACGAGTACGCCCAGCTGGTGCGGATGATCGTCGAGCACGACTACCTCAACGCCGAGACGATCCGCATGGACGGCGCACTGCGGATGGCACCGCGATGACCACCCACGGACGGCTGCTGCTGACCGTCGACGACGCGGTCGCGCACCTCGTCCTGTCGCGTAGCCAAGCGGCCAACACGATCGACCTCGCCCTCGCCGCGGAGTTCCGAGACGCCGTGGCCGAGGTGGGCCGCTCAGACGTCCGCGCTCTCGTGATCAGCGGCGCGGGCGGCACGTTCTGCGCGGGGGGCGACGTGCGCGAGATGGCGGCGGCCGACGATCTGCCCGGCACGGTCCGTCGACTCGCCGCCACATTCCACGACGCCGTTCTGGCGCTGGCCGAGCTCCCCGCCGTCATCGTCGCCGCCGTCGACGGACCGGCGGCGGGCGCCGGCCTGGGACTCGCCCTCAACGCCGACCTCATCGTCGCGTCGGACCGCGCCATGTTCCTCACCGCATACGAAGCGATCGGCCTCACGCCTGACAGCGGAACGTCGCTTCTGCTCCCGCGCGCCGTGGGACTGCCTCGGGCGACCGCGATGAGCACGCTCGGCACGCGTCTCTCCGCCACGGAGGCACACCGACTCGGCATGGTCCACGAGGTGGTCGCGCCGGACGACCTCCTCCCGACGGCGACCGCCACCGCCCGCCGTCTCGCGCAGCGTCCGCAGGCCCACCTCCCCGCGACACGCGCCCTCTATCGCGGCCTCGACATTGCGGGATACCGCCGGCACCTCGACGCCGAAACGGCCGCGATCGCCGCCGCCGCCGCGACGGCGGAGGCCGCAGAACTCATCCTTGCCTTCGCCTCCCGCACCGACAATCCGAAAGAGACCACATGAGCGACGCGATCTCGCCGGCACGCACCCTCGCCGGCCGCACCATCGTGATGTCCGGCGGCAGTCGGGGCATCGGCCTGGCGATCGCGCTGCGCGCCGCACGCGACGGCGCCAACGTCGTGCTCCTCGCCAAGACCGACGCGCCCGACCCGCGACTGAACGGCACGATCCACGACGCTGCCGCCCGCATCATGGAGGCCGGGGGCCGCGCCGCCGCAGTCGTCGGCGACGTCCGCTCCGACGAATCGGTCGCCGAAGCGGTCCGAGTGGCGGTCGACACGTTCGGCGGCATCGACATCTGTGTCAACAATGCGAGCGCGCTGCGCATGAGCGGGACGCTCGATCTGACGCCATCGCAGTACGACCTCATGCAGGACATCAACACGCGCGGAACGTTCATGCTCACGCGCGCGTGCCTGCCGCATCTCCTCGCCTCACCCGACCCGCACGTGCTCACCCTGAGCCCGCCGCTCAACCTCACGTCGCAGCGGTGGCTGGCGGAGTTCCCGGGTTATCTGCTGTCGAAGTACGGGATGAGCCTCGTCACACTGAGCTTGGCGGCGGAGTTCCGCGAGCAGGGCCTCGCCATCAACTCACTGTGGCCGCGCACGACCATCGGAACGGATGCCGTGCGCAATCTCCTCGGCGGCGACGACGCCCTGACCCGCGCGCGTCGACCCCAGATCATGGCCGACGCGGCCCACGTCGTGTTGACGACACCGAGCCGCGAGCGCACGGGGCAACTCCTCATCGACGACGACGTGCTGCGCGAGGCGGGCGTCAGCGACTTCTCGCCGTACGCGTACTCGGGGCGCGACGAGGGCCTCGACGGGGACTTCTTCCTCGACTGACGGCGGCGGCCGGCTCGGCGATCAGACGCCCGGGAGTCAGGATGGGAGGCGTCGGACGGCGATCGGAGGCGTCGGTCAGAGGCTCTTGAATGCCTGCACCGCGGCGAGCGACGAGGCATCCACAACCTCGTCGCCGAAGCGCTCGAGCACGATCGCCTGCGTCGCCCTGAGGTGCGCCGCCGACAACCGGGTCACTCCTTCGACATCGCCTTCCTCGATCAGGCGCAGCAGCGCCGCATGCGTGCGGTACGACTCCCGCTGCGGATCGGCGCCGGGATACTGCGCAGCGGCATTGACCGTCTCCGCCCAGATCTGCTCCTGGATGGACCAGATCGCCACGAGGCTTCGGACCATCAGCTTCATCGTCTCGTCGGCGAGGCCGCCCACGAGGATGTCGTGGAACGTGCGAGCCGAAGCGGAGTAGCGTGCGCCGTCACCGATGTGAGTCTCGGTGTCTTCGAGGTTCGCCCGGAGGGCCGGGACAATCGTCTCGGCGCGGTCGTCTCGTCCCGCGCACGCGGCGGCGCACATCGGCTCGAGGGTGAGGAGCGAGCCGGCGAGGTCGGTGAGGGTGACTCCCTGGCCTTGCAGCGACAGCGCGAACGCGTAGGCCGCCGACGACCAGCTCGGCTTGTGCACGTAGGCGCCACCGAACTTTCCGCGACGGACGGTGATTAGCCCCTCCGCCTCCAGGATTCGCAGGGCTTCGCGCAGCGACGGCCCGCTGACACCGTACTGCCGCGTCAGGTCGTCTTGGCGTGGCAGCGGAACCCCATCGGCATCGCTCCGGAGGATGCGCTTGCGGAGATCCGCCGCGATCGATTCCGCCACGCGCGGCGACATCCCGAGACGGGGGCTCCCCGACCGGTCGAGGGATTCGCTCACGGGGACCTCCGGATGGATCGCTGATTCCTCGCAAACTTTATACGATCATGCCTCCGTAGGCGCGTCACCCGACCGCGGAAGGACGGGCGGGCTGACCGAACGGGTGCCAACCCGCCGCCCGCACGCTCTCCTCGAGCAGCACTGAAGTGGCATGCTGCCCGCCGCAGACTCGACGCGCCGTCTGACTGGCCCGCGAGAGCCACGACACATCGACCTCGTGGGTGAACCCCATGGCGCCGTGCAGCTGCTGAGCACCGCGCAGCACGACGTGGGCGGCGCGCAGCGCGGCGAGCCGCAGGCCGAGCGCTTCCGTGAGCGCCACCGACGGCGCTTCGGCAAGTGTCCACAGCGTGTACTTGGACAGCTCCCGCAGCGCCTCGACCTCGACGGTCATGTCGGCGAGCGTGAACGAGACGCCCTGGAAGCGGATGAGGGGCCGGCCGAACTGCTCGCGCTCACGCGCGTACCGGACGGTCTCGTCGACCGCGCGCTGCAGGAGGCCCGACAGCCACCACGCCTGGAGCGTCGCGGCAAGCGCCGCAGACGCGGGCGCGGTCTCGCCGGTCGGCGACGCCTCCACGCGACAGGCGAAGGGAGCGAGCACGGCTCCTTCGATCCGTCGCGGAGCGGAAAGGTCGTAGACCGCACCGCGCAGGTCGATCCCGCTCCAGGCGAGGTCGAGGTCGGCGTGATCGGCGACGCGGTCACCCTCCGTCGCCACCAGCGCTCGGGCGGCGCCCCCGCCCGCTGCCAGCCGCTCCACGACGGGGTACGGGAGCGCGTAGGTGCCGGCCGCGCGGCAGACCGCAGCAGCGACCTCGAGCTCCACGCGGTCTTCGAGCGGCTGAAGGCCCCAGACCCCGAAGTCATCGAGCAGACGCTGGGCGGCGCCCCGCGCGTCCGGGTCGTCGACCGCGGCACGCAGGAGCGCGAGCCCCCCGGCCGCCGCGATGGTGTCCTCCAGCACGGCGCCGACCTCGAGGGCTTCTTCGGCGAGGTTCAGGTTCATGAGTGCTCCAGTGCCCGGGCGATCGTCTGCTTATTGATCTCGACGGTGCCGGACGCGACCGTCGCTGCCTGCGCATAGCGCCAGTGATCCTCGACCTCACGCAGGAAGTAGGAGTCGTCGCGAGACGCGAGGAGCGCGTCGCTGCCGCAGATCTCCATAAGCACCTCCGCGGACTCCTGGTCGAGCGTCGTGACGACGATCCGGTAGGCCGCCGCATCCGTCGGCGACAGCGGCGAGGCCGGGTCGTTCTGCACGAGCCGGTACGCCAGCAGTCTCGCCTGACGCGCTCGCACGAGCGCAGCGGCCCACCGTTCGCGCAGCGCGGTCGGAAGCTGCGCCCACCGCTCGGCACCGAGCTCGACGGGAGCATGCGCGAGGAGCTTCTCCGAACGCGCGTAACGGGCGATGCCGAGACGCTCGAAGCCGAGCACCTCGACGATGACCTCCCAGCCTGCGTCGACTCGGCCGAGCACCTCATCGTCGGGCACCCATGCGTCGTCGAGGTACACCTCGTTGAGGTGGTGCTCGCCGAGCATCGTCTGGATGGGCCGCACCTCGACGCCGGGCTGGTCCATGCGCATGAGGAAGACGGTGATGCCGCTCTTGCGGCCGCCGGCGGGGCCGGTGCGCGCGAGCAGGAAGCACCACTGGGCCATCCGCGCGTACGACGTCCACACCTTCTGGCCGGTGATTCGCCACCCGCCGTCAGCCTTGACCGCCTTGGTCCGCAAGGCGGGAAGGTCGGAGCCCGCCCCCGGTTCGCTGAACCCCTGGCACCACACAACCTCGCCCGCGGCGATCGCCGGCAGGTGACGTGCGCGCTGGTCAGCCGTGCCGTGACGCATGATCGCGGGCCCGACCCAGTTGACTCCCATGTACTGCGCCCCGCGGGGCTCGTGCGCCGCCCACATCTCCTCGCGCACCGCGGTCTGCTCCCAGACGCCCGCGCCCGCACCGCCGAACTCCGCAGGCCAGGAGAGGGTGAGGAGCTGGCGGCGTCCCATCTCGCGCGAGAATCGCTCGGTGATGGCGAAGTCGCCGGGATCCTTCGTGAACGCGCCGAGGAATCCCTCCGGGATCTGCTCGTCAACGAGCGTCCTGAGGTCTTCGCGCAGACGCGACACTGTGTCTGATTCGCGGTAGTCGAGCAACCTGCACCCCGTCCTGAAGTGTTTATCTATATAAACATTAGAGGAAAAAGTGCTGTCGTACGAGATTCTTCCCGTTAATCTTCTAAAGGATTGATATGCTCGGTCCATGCCCACCTCATCGATGTCGATGACGGATGCCGAGATCGACTGGAGCGCATTCGTCCCCGCCGAGACGACACGCGAGTTCGCGGAGACCGCCCGCGCCCATTTCGCCTCGCTCGACGCCCCTGCCCTCGTGCGGCGACTCATCGACAGCGGTGAGCCCGCGGGACTGTGGCCCCGCATCGCCGAGCACGGATACCCCGCGATCGGCGTGCCCGAAGCGCTCGACGGCGTCGGCACGCTCACCGACCTGTGCGCCGTGCTCGAAGAAGCCGGGCGCGTCCTCCTCCCGGCGCCCCTGCTCGCTACGGCGGCTGCCCAGCAGACGCTCCTGGCGGCCGGCGCCCTCGAGGGCGACGAGCTCGGCATGCCGATGGCGCTCGCCGAGCCGACACGAGATGACAGGATGATCGCGTTCGACGCGCAAGAGGCGGAGCGGATCGTCGCCGTCGCGACGCACGGCGAGGGGGCGGTCGTGAGGATCCTCCCCGTCACAGACGCCGGAACGGCAGCGGATGACGCAGAAGCGCACGCCGTCGATCCGTCGCGGGCACAGCGCCGGATCGACCCGTCGACCGCATCGCACGACACCACGGTCGACGCCTCGGTCGACACCGTCCTGTCGGGAGCGCGCATCTGCGTCGCCGCGGACCTTCTCGGAACCGCAGCGGGCGCTCTGGACGCCTCCCTCGATCACGTGCGCCAGCGTCAGCAGTTCGGCAGGCCCATCGGATCATTCCAGGCGGTCAAGCACGCGCTCGCGGACGCATACGTGCAGATCGAGCGCGCGCGCAGCCTCACCCTCGGCGCGGCCGTGGAGGCGGATCGAGAGCGTCTCTCGGGCCGCACCCGACGTCTGTCGATGCTGGCGAAGGCGGCGGCATCCGACGCGGCACTGCGCGTCACCGCTCTTCAGGTGCAGCTGCTGGGCGCCATGGGACTGACGTGGGAGTCCGACGCGGGCCTCGCCGTCCGCCGCGCCCGCCACACCGTGCCGTTCCTCGGCACGGCATCCGACCTGTATGCGCGTGTCGCGCGCGAGGCCGCCGAGGAGAGCCGATGAGCACGGCACTGGACGAGTACCGGGAGTTCCTGGCAGAGACCCTGCCGACGGACTACGACGACGACTACCGCGCGTATCGCGACGATGAGGCGCTGCGCCGCCGCTTCCAGGCGCTCTCGTTCGAGGCAGGATGGTTGGTGCCCGAATGGCCATCGGGACTCGGCGGCCGCGATCTCCCGGTGACGGAGGCGCTGTCGGTGCGCATCGAGGGCTTCCGGCGCCGCGCCCCCCGCCAGATGAACATTCAGGGCACGGGCGTGATCGCGCCCGCCATCCGCACATTCGGCACGCCCGCGCAACAGCAGGAATACCTGCTCCCCACCCTGCGTGGCGATGCATGGTGGGCGCTCGGGATGTCGGAGCCGGGCGCCGGTTCCGACCTCGGCTCGCTGCGCACGACTGCTGTGAGGCGCGGCGATGTCTTCATCGCGAACGGTCAGAAGGTGTGGACGACGCAGGCCGACAGCGCTCGATGGTGCGCCCTGTACGCCCGAACAGACCCCGAGGCGCCGAAGCATCGCGGCATCAGCTGCCTCATTGTCGACATGGACACCCCGGGCATCACCGTGAAGCCCATCCGCACCGCTGGGCCGGCGATCGAGTCGTTCAGCGAGGTGTTCTTCGACGACGTCGCCATCCCGGCACAGAACCTGCTGGGCGAACTCAACGGCGGATGGAGCGTCGCCATGTCGGCGCTCGAGCACGAGCGCGACATGATCTGGATCCACAACTGGCTGGAGATGCAGCGCGCTCTCGACCCCGTGCTTGCGGCACCGCTGCTTCCCGACCACCACCTCGAGCGCCTCGGCCACCTCATGGCCGATCTCGAATCCATCCGGCTGTCGGGGATCCGCTCGGTGGGTGCACGCACGGCGGGAGTCGACGACGGCATCGCCAGCATGCTGAAGCTGTTCGGATCCGAAGCTGTGCAGGCCGCCGCCGCCCTCGCCCTCGACGTGGGCTCGCTCGCCGGCCATGCCCCGCTCCCGGAGTTCGACGAGTACCTCGAGTCACTTGCGGCGAGCCTCTACGGCGGCACGTCGGAGATCCAGCGCAACATCATCGCCGAGCGCACGCTCGGCCTGCCGAAGGGAGCCTGACGTGCCCGATGCCCCCGATCCGACCGGCCCGCTGGCCGGCCGCGTGGCCGTCGTCTCCGGCTCCGGCCGCGGCATCGGCCGTGCAATCGCCGATGCCATGGCGGATGCGGGCGCGACCGTCGTCATCGTCGCCCGCCATGCCGATCAGGTTGACGAGGTCGTCGCCGATGTGCTGGCGCGGGGCGCCCACGCCCTCGCCGCGCCCGTCGACCTCCGCGATGCGGATGCCGTGGAGCGCATGGGCGCGGAGGTGCTGCGCCGAACCGGCGGGGTCGACATCGTGGTGAACAACGCGGGCATCAACATGAAGCAGCCGTTCATCCCGCTCCCCGTGCCGGAGGGAGCCGTCGTCGGCCAGCCCGGCTCGGGTCCAGCGGCCGTCGGGATGACCGACGACGAGTGGGACGCCATCTTCGACACGCATGTGCGCGCATCGATGCGCCTCGTGCGCGTATTCGTGCCGGGGATGCTCGAACGTCGATGGGGGCGTGTGATCAACATCGGTTCGAGCGCGGTCGGCCGGGCTCCGAATCTCTCGGGTCCCTACAAGGTCGCGAAGGGGGCGTTGATGCACTTCACGGCAGCGACGGCGAAGGAGTGGGCCGAGTACGGCGTCACCGTGAACGCGATCGCCCCGGGCCACTTCCGCACCGACATGTCGAAGGCGCTGCACGACAGTCTCGAGGGCCAGGCTTGGCTGCGCGAGCGCATTCCGATGCGGCACGCCGGGGATGTGCGCGAGCTGGGTGCTCTCGCGGTGCACCTGGCGGGAGACCTCGCCTCCTTCATCACGGGTCAGACGATCTACGTCGACGGCGGCGAGACCCTCTGATCGAAGGCGAGGCGAGCATCGTCACGGTCGACGTGCCACGTCGCGAGCACGTGTCGCTCGCGCTGGCGTGCCGCTCGCACCTGGTCGTCGAGCGCCGAGCGCGACAGCGCGACGGTATTGCGGATGCTGCGATCCGACGCGGTCGCGATCGCCGCGGCGAGCTCTTCCACGCGGCGGTGGAGCTCGGCGTGGACGACCACTTCGTTGACGAGCCCCCAGCGCAGCGCCGTCTCGGCATCCAAGGGCAGCCCCGTGAGCGACAGCTGGCGAGCGCGCGCGGCCCCCACGCGTGCAGGGAGGTCCGCGCTCAGGCCCCAGCCCGGCGTGAGTCCGAGCCGCGCATGTGTGTCGGCGAACGCCGCCCGTTCCGACGCGATGATGAACGAGCATGCCAGGGCGATCTCCAGTCCGCCCGACACACACGCTCCGTTCACGGCCGCGATGGTCGGAGTGTCGAGCGCACGCAGGGCGGTCGCCGGGTCGACCGGCAGCGGTCGGTAGTCCGGCTCGAGGAGCTGCCTGGCATCCACGCCGCTCGTGAACGCGGGATCGGTTCCCGTGAGGATGACCACCCGCACATCCGGGTCTGCGTCGGCATCGCGCAGCACGTCGACAAGCGCGGCTCGGGTGGCCCGGTCGAGTGCGTTGCGCGAGCGCGCGTGTGCGAACCGCACGACGAGCATGCTTTCGTGCCGCGTCTGCTCGAACCGCACCGATTCGCTCATCTCGCCCCCGGGTCTCGATGGCAATAAAATCCCTATAATAATTGCAGACTTAAGGCGAGGAGGCCGGATGAGCTTGCCGACGCGGCTCGCGCGACGGATGACGCTGCCCGTCGTGTGTGCTCCCATGTTCCTCATCTCAGGGCCCGAACTCGTGATCGCGGCCCGCGATGCAGGGTTCGTTGGCGCCTTCCCTCGGCAGAACGTTCGCACGCGTGCGGAGTTCGCCGACTGGCTCGTTCAGATCCACGACGGCGCGCAGCGCGGCGAAGAGATCACCGGTCGCCCCGCCGCACCGCTGGCCGTCAACATCCCCACAACGCTCCCGCTGGAGGAGCTGACCGCCGACATCGAGCTGTGCGCGCGACACGGCGTTGACATCGTCATCACCTCGGTCGGCAAACCCGACGTCGTGACGCGGATCGCCCACGACCATGGCCTCCTCGTCCATCACGACGCCACGTCCGTGCCGTTCGCCCAGAAGGCCATCGAGGCGGGGGTCGACGGCCTCAACTGCATCGGCGCAGGCGGCGGCGGCCACTCCGGAACCCTGAGCCACCTCGCGCTCATCCCGCGTCTGCGCTCGATGTTCGACGGCACGATCTCCCTGGCGGGGGCCGTCTCGACGGGCGGCGCGATCAGAGCTGCCGAAGTGCTCGGCGCCGACCTCGCCTTCGTCGGCACCCGCTTCGCTGCCACCGTGGAATCGCGGGCGCACGATTCGCAGAAGGAGTGGATGGTGCGGGGCGACGCGCGACGCCTCCGCTACACCGCCAAGGTCAACGGCGTCCCCGCCAACTGGATGCTCGACTCCCTCGAGTCGCACGGGATCGATATCGACCGGTACCCCGAAGCGACCGGCCGGGGCCACGATCACCTGCCCGACGGCGTGCGACCATGGCGGGACCTCTGGTCAGCCGGACAGGGCATCGAGCTGATCCACGACATCCCCACCTTCGCGGAGCTCGCGGCACGACTGGCCGACGAATACACGGTGGCCAGTCACACCCCCGATCGGCGTGCTGCGGCCGCCGCGCTCCTCACCCCGGCTGAACGGAGAACGTCATGACCGACGCCCGCATCGAAGACCTTCCCCGCAGCGACGATCTCCGGCTGCGCGCCGAGGGATCGACCCTCGTGGTGTCACTCCACCGTCCGGCGCGGGCCAACGCGCTCACCGAGTCGATGATGGACGACCTCCGCGTACTCTGGCGGGCTGTCGCGCGCCTCGCGTGGGTGCGGTGCGTCGTCGTCACCGGCAGTGGCTCCGCCTTCTGCTCGGGCGCGGATGCCGGCATGCTCGCCGCGCCCCGCACGAGCGTCGGTGCCAACGCCGCGGCCGAGCTCTCGTTCGTCCCGGGACCGCACCTCGACGTCCCGGTGATCGCCGCCGTCAACGGCGTGTGCGCCGGTGGAGGGCTCCACTTCGTGGCCGATGCCGACATCGTCATCGCCGCCGACGCCGCGCGGTTCCTCGATCCCCACGTCACGGTCGGTCAGGTCAGCGGGCTCGAGCCCCTGGAGCTTCTGCTGCGGGCACGTCGCGACGCGATCGTGCGCATGGCCCTGCTCGGACGGTCGGAGGTGCTCGACGCCGACGCCGCCCTGGCAGCGGGTCTCGTGTCCGAGGTGGTGCCGGCCGACGCGCTCATCGACCACGTCGCCTCCCTCGGCGCCCGGATCGCGACCGGCTCACCCGAGGCGATCCGCATCACCCGCCGCGCGATCCGCGACTTCGAAGCCGACCTCCTCCGTCTGCACCTGGATGCGGGATGGCGCGCCGTGCAGGACCATTGGCCGCACCCGGACGCGGCGGAAGGTCCTCGCGCTTTCCTCGAGAAGCGCGCTCCCCGATGGGCCATCCCCGATACGGAGGGGTGACGGACAGATCGGGCTGCGCCGACCGGTCAGCCGCGGGCGGAGATCTCGTCGGCGCTCACCATGACATTGAGGAGCACCGTCCGCCCGTCGGGAAGAGACGCGAGCGCCTCCTCCAGCTCCGCGATCGTGCGGACAGTCACTCCCCTGCCGCCGAGGCTCTCCGCGACCTGCCCCAGATCGGGCCAGTCGAACAGCGAGATGGTCGGATCCATGCCCTTCCGGACCAGTTGGATGTGTTCCGCGCCGAATGACCCGTCGTTGAACACCACGACGACGAGATCCAGTCCGTGCCGCACCGCGGTGTGGAATTCTGTCAGCCCTCCGAGCATGAAGCCGCCGTCACCGCAGAGGAGGAGGGTGGGTCGCTCCGGCTCCGCGAGGGCGGCACCGATCGCGTAGGGGACTCCCACGCCGATCGATCCGAAGCTGATGGTGTGCACGTAGTGGGCGGGATGTTCCACTGTGAAGATGCCGAGGGCGGTCATGCACTGGCGGCCGGCGTCCATCACGACGGTGCGGCGCCGCGGGAACGTGCGCTCGATCAGACGCTGGGCCAGCACGATGTCGATCGTCCCCGCAGGCCGGGAGCCGTCGGCCTCGCGCCGCCGCTCCGCCGTCCGCAGGTCGTCGAGTACGACCTCCGCGTCGGCCCGAGCCCGTTCGAGGCGCACGCGGAGGTCCTCGGAGGCGAATCCGCTCCGCGGGACATCGGCCTCATCGAGCAGATCGATCATCGCCTGCGCCGCGAGGCCCGCGTCGGCATGCACGGGCGCGGCGGGCAGCACGTGACGGCCGAGGGCCAGCGCATCGTCGTCGATGTGGACGACACGGCGACCGGTCGTGAGCGCTCCGTTCTCGGTGGTCCAGCGGTTGAGGCTCGCGCCCAGCACCACGAGGCAGTCCGACTCGGTGATGGCGGCGAGCGACTCCGGTGTCGCGAGTCCGCCGAAGATCCCCAGGTCGAACGGCTCGCCGGCGAAGAGCTGTCGCGCCTGCGCCGTCGTAGCCACCGGCGCGCCGATGCGGCCGGCCAGGCGGAGCGCGTCGTCGCGGGCGCCGATCGCGCCGCGCCCGGCCAGCACGAGCGGCCGCTTTGCAGACGCGATGACGGCGAGGGCGTCCTCGATCTGCGCGGGATCGGGCGCGAGACGCGCGACCGCCGCGGCCGGCGCCTCCCTCGCTGTGAATGCCGCGTCGATCCACTGGAAGTCGATCGGCACGTTGAAGACGACGGGAATCCGCCCCGAAGCGGCCAGCGCGAAAGCCCTGCGCAGATCGTCGGCGGTCGACTCCGGAGTGCGGGCCTGCACGAACTGAGCGCCCGTGGCCACGACCAGGGCGCGCTGATCGATGTCCTGGAAGTTGTCGGTGTCGGTTACGGCCGTGTCACCGGCGATGAGCACGGCGGGCACACGATGCTTGACCGTCTCATACAGCGACGTCACCGTGTTCGCGAGGCCTGGACCGTGCGTGACGGATGCGACGCCCGTCCGGCCGGAGATCGCCTGGTGGCCGGCGGCCGCGAGCAGCGCGCCGGTCTCGTTCGCCACGGCGACGAAGCGCCCGCCCTCGCGACGGAAGGCGTCCATCATGTAGAGGTTGGCATCGCCCACGAGTCCGAAGACCGTGTCGACGCCCTGTTCGCGCAGCACTGCGGCGATGGCTTCGTGGACTTTCACGTGGGACCCCCGATCGGCCGACACGTCGGTGTCGTCGGCAGCGATAATATGTAAAGTATATAAGGAATCGCGCGAAGGAGCACGAAGTGACGGGAACCGTAGAGGCGCTGAGGGCGCCGGTGTCGCGCGTCGAAGCGGACATCGAGGCTCGCTGGCGCATGAGGGGGTTCCACACCGACGAGCGTCTGGGATGGATGCTCGAGGACCGCGCCACGGCAACGCCGGAGCGTGTCGCAACCATCACGTCCACTCGGACGGTGACCTACGACGCGCTGCAGGAGCAGTCGTCGGCCGTCGCACGCACGCTCATCGCTGCGGGAGTCCAGCCCGGCGAAGTCGTGTGCTGGATGCTGCCCACCGACGCCGACGCGATCGCCGTCGCGTCCGCGATCTGGCGCATCGGCGCCGTCAGCAGTCCCATCGTCCCCATCTACGGCGTGCACGAGGTCGCCGGCGTGGTCGCCCAGGTGCGACCCGCGGCTGTCATCACCAACGCCCACGGTCGCGTGGGATCCGACGGCCGTGCGCGCGCCCTCGCCGACGAGATCGACGAGGCACTCGCCACGGCGCAGCACCGCCCCCGCGCCCGCCTTCTCGTCGACGGCGCCGTCGCGGGCTGGCGGAGCGCCACCGCTGAAGGCCCCGGCGCACTGCCCGGCGCTGTCACGCCCAGCGCCCCTGAGGACCCCTGCCTCGTGCTGTTCACCTCGGGCACCGAGTCGGCCCCGAAGGGGGCCGTGCACACGACACGCGGGATCGCCCATGAGCTGCGCAGCTGCATCACCGAGTGGGGCGTCACCTTCCGCGACCGCATGTTCATGGCGTCGCCCATGACCCACATCACCGGACTGTTGCAGGGCTTCCTCATCCCGACCCGAGCCGGTGGCGCCAGCGTCCTGATGGACCGCTGGAGCGGGGCCGAGGCGGTCGACCTGATCGAGCGCACGCAAGCGACGTACATGGCGGGCGCGACACCGTTCCTGCGCGAGCTCCTGCAGTCCTACGCCGCAAATGGCAGCCATCGCTCCTCGCTCGTGCAGTATTGCTGCGGCGGGGCGGCCGTGCCGCCGGAACTCGTGCGCAGCGCAGACGAACTCGGCATCGCCGCGTACCGCGCGTGGGGCATGACGGAGCTGTCGACCTCCACGCTGCCCAGCGAGCGCGACCCGCTCGATGCCCGCGCCGAGACGGACGGTCCTCTCGCCCCGGGCGTCGAGCTTCGCGTCGTCGGGGATGACGGCGAGGAGCTGGACCCGGGCGAGATCGGCGCACTGCAGCTGCGGGGACCGGAGATGTTCGTCGGCTATCTCGACGAGACCGCGAACGAGCGCTGCTTCCGCCCCGGGGGGTGGTTCGACACGGGAGACGTCGGCATGCTCGGGGCCGACGGGTACGTGCGCATCTCGGGGCGCTCGAAGGAGATCATCAACCGCGGCGGCGAGAAGTTCAGTGTGCGCGAAATCGAGGAGCTCGTCGCACGGCACCCTGACGTGGACGCTGTCGCCGTCGTGCCCGTGCCCGGCGGGCGGCTGGGCGAGCGCATCGGCGCCGTGATCGTGAGCCGGAACCCGTCGCTCACCGCCGCCGACATCGGCGCCTTCATCACGGGGCTCGGCGCCGCTCGCCAGAAGCAGCCGGAGGAAGTCGTGCTCGTGGATGCCATCCCCATGAACAGCACAGGCAAGGTGGACAAGCGCTCGGCCCTCGCACTGTTCGCCGGGTCGGTGTGACCCGGCGCCGTCACCGGATCACACCGACGTCTGCGCAGCCGTCCAGTGGGTGCGCAGCGCCTTCTTGTCGACCTTGCCGACGGCGGTGAGCGGGAGCTCCGCCCGGAACTCGATCGACTTGGGCGCCTGCACCGATCCCTTCAACGACTTGACGTGTGCGATCAGCTCGTCGGCGGTCGCCGTGCGGCCTTCCCGCAGAGCGACCACGGCGTGCACCGCTTCTCCCCAGCGCTCGTCGGGGACCCCGATGACGGCGACCTGACCGACGGCGGGATGGCGCTCGAGCGCCCCCTCCACCTCTCGGGGATAGACGTTGAACCCGCCCGAGATCACCATGTCCTTCTTGCGGTCGACGATCGTGAGGAATCCGTTCGGGTCCCGACGCGCGATGTCCCCCGTGAGCAGCCAGCCGCCCGCGAGTGCGGCGGCCGTCTCCTCCGGCCGGTTCTGGTAGCCGTCCATCACGAGGGGGCCGCGCACGCAGATCTCCCCCGGCTGCCCGTCGGCGACCGGGCCATCCTCGTCGCGCAGCGAGACCTCGATCCACGGGACGGGCCGTCCGCACGACGCGAGGCGCGCCAGATCATCCGGGTCGTGGTCACGCTTGGGCATCGTGCACACCGTCATGGGCGCTTCGGACTGCCCATAGAACTGCGAGAACACCGGTCCGATCCGGCGGATCGCCTCGGCCAGCCGCGCCGGAGCCATGGGCGCCGACCCGTAGAACACCGTCTCGAGAGACGACAGGTCGGCCCGCTCGAGCGCTGGGGAGTCGAGCAAGGCGTAGATGATCGTCGGCACGACGAGCGTCGTGGTGATGCGGTGTCGCGCGACGGCATCGAAGAAGCGTTCCGCCGAGAACCGACCCTCAAGCACGTGCACCGATCCGCCGCGCAGCCACGACGTGAGCGCCACGACCATGCCGGAGTGGCTGAGCGGGGTCACGACCGTAGAGGTCACGGTGTCAGGCCAGTCCCATTCGGCGAGCTGGATGATCGTCATCCATGCCTGGACGGAATTCGGGGAGCGCACGCCCTTGGGCCCCCCAGTGGTGCCCCCCGTGTACCCGATCAGCGCGAGGTCGGAAGGCGACCACTCGGCGAGCGTCTCCCGGGTCATCGGCTGGGGATCGCAGGCCGCGGCGACCGCGCCGAGGGTGTCCGCCCCGTCGGAGCCGTACGGCACGAGGATCAGGGAAGGATGCCGCTGAGCGAGCTCCTGGGCCCGCGCGCCGAACTCCGCAGCGTCATAGACCAGCACTCCGGCGCCCGAGTCGGCGAGCAGGAAGGCGTGGTCTTCGAGGGAGCCGCGCGCGTTCATGGGAACGCGTGTCGTGCCGCACAGCGTCAGCGCCGTCATGACGAGGAGCATCTCGACGGTGTTCGCGCCGAGCAGACCCACGGTCGCTCCCGGGGCGACGGACCTCTTCGCGAGTGCCTGCCGGTACTGCGAGACAAGGGCGCGGACCTCTCGGTAGCTGAGGTCGCCCTCGTCGCGGCGGATGCAGGGTTCGTCGTTGCGACCGTTGAGCGCGGCAACCATGAGGGTGGCGGGCGAGTGCTCCATGGGACTCCTTCGAAGCGTGGGCGATGGGAATGCGACTAGGCCGACTCGGCAGCGAGAACGAGCACGGCTGCGACGGCGAACATCATCCCGACACCGTGGACGAGACTCGTCCGGACACGGCCCGCGTCGAGCGCCGCCTCGCCGCGCAGCTGGCGCACCGCCTCCTGGATCGCGAACATCCCGTACATCCCGGTATGGGCATACGAGAGTCCTCCACCGTTGGTGTTGACGGGGAGCCGTCCGCCCGGACGCGTATGGCCGTCGCCGATGAACCCCCCCGACTCGCCACGCCCCACGAACCCGCAGTCCTCAAGCGCATAGAGGGGGAAGTGCGCGAACGCGTCGTACAGCATCGCGTGGTCGATGTCGCCGGTCGTCAGGTTCGCCTCCTGCAGTGCATCGCGCGTGCTCCGGCGCGACGCGTGGAAGCTCGTGAGGTCATCCATCTGCGAAAGGATCGCGCTCTCCGCCGCCTCGGCCGCCCCTAAGACGTGCACGGCGCGATACGCCGACGGCAGGTCTCGCGCGCGCTCGGCGCTCATCAGCACGAGCGCGCCGCCCCCGTCGGACACGAGGCAGCACATCTCTTTCGTGAGCGGATAGCAGACCGGCGGCTGTGCGAGCACGGTGTCGAGGTCGACCGGCGTGCGCCTCCCGGCCCGCGGGTTGCCCTGCGCCCACTCCCGCTGCGCGACGACGACCTCCGCCAGATCACGACGCGTCATGCCCGTGTCATGCAGGAATCGCAGGACCGGGAGTGCGTGTGTCGCATACGGGGCGGTGAGTCCGTACGGATGCTCGAACTGCCCTTCCATCGACGACGCGGACCAGGGCCACGGCCGCATCCCCACCTGGGAACGTCCCGACTCGCCGTGCGTGACGAGCACCATGTCGGCGGCGCCGGAGTGGATCGCCGCCACGGCATGCCTGACATGGACGAGCGAGCTGCAGCCTCCGACATTCGTGCCGTCCACCCACCGTGGCCGCAGGCCCAAGGCATCGGACACCTCGTAGACGAAAGGCGTCGAGGCCGCGATTCCGTCGACATCCCGCAACGCGATTCCCGCGTCGCGCGCGGCGGCCCGGGCCGCTTCGGCGTGGAGCTCTATCGCCGACAGCTCGGGTATCACGCCGATACGCGCGGTCTCGGCGGCGCCGGCGATGACAACACCCTGCTGCCGAGCGACGCTCATGCCGGCTCCTGTGGCGCGAAGACCGGAAGTCGCAGCCCTCCGCGCGGGATGAATGTCACTGAGACCGCCATGCCTATCGCGATGGCGTCGGGATCCGGATCGAGCCCGATGAGAGAGGTGGCCATGCGCACGCCTTCGTCCAACTCCACGACCGCGAGGATCTGCGGATCGCTGACCTCGAACGACGGGTCCGGCCGGTGGTTGATCGCGAATGTCACGAGGGTTCCCTCTCCGGTCGCCCTCACCCAGCGAAGCGGTTCCGCGCACGACGCACAGTGCGGGCGCGGGGGGAAAGCGCTTCGCCCGCACGCGTCGCAGTGCTGGATGAGCAGTTCACCGCGCGCGCTGCCGTCCCAGAACGGACGGGTCAGCGGAGTGGGGACGGGGACGGGTCCTGCAGTCACGGCCGAGCCCTCCCGTCTATGGCGACGGTGGCCGGCCGGATCGGGTTCCGGCCAGCCACCGTCCTTCCTTCTCAGTTCAGCAGGCCCGGAACGACCTCGGTCTTGAACTTCTCGTAGAACCCCGACAGGTCGACATCGCGGAGCCCCGCGAACGCCTCCATGATCGCTTCCGGCGTCCGTTCGGCAACGGGGTAGCCCTCCGCTTCGAGCGCTGCGGTCCAGTAGTCGATCCGCTCGAGGTAGTCGTCGACGACCGCCTGCGGGTCGCTCACCGACTCAGGAGCCGTCTTCGGCAGAGCCGCCACATACTCGGCGCGCTGCGCGGCGGCAACGGGCTCGAGCTCCGACACGTCGTTGGTGTGGACCTCGTCGCCCGCCGCGATCAGGTCACCGGCACCGGCCTCGATCTCGAGGTAGCCCATCCAGATGTCGTACGCCGCCTTGGCGTTCTGCTCCGTGATGAAGTTCTGCAGCTCCACCGGGAAGCTCTCCCACACGTCGAGCGACATCACCCAGGTCGATGCCTGCAGCTGCGCCATCGTCACGGGGACGAACTCGGGTGCGACGTCCTTGAGGATGAGCCCGTCGACGTACTGGTTCGGGTTGATCACCATGCAGTCGAAGACTCCACGCTGAAGACCCTCGTACGCCTCGTTCCACGCGATGCTGACCGCGCTCATGCCCAGCGCGTCGGTCGTGTCAGACCAGACGCTTCCGATGGCGCGGGCGCGCTTGCCCTCCGCTTCCTCGAGCGAGGAGATCGGCTTGTTGCACAGGAGGTTGTATGCGGGAGTGGACGTCCCCTGCAGGACCTTGATGTTGTGACCGGCATACTCCTCGGTCACGGCATCCAGGGTCAGGATCGTCTCCAGCGCCGTCGCTCCGCCGGCGGCGACGTCGTGCACGGTGGAGCCGCTCAGCGCCGCCCCCATACCGAAGAGCCACGACGCGACGGGCAGGTCCTGAGGGTAGTAGCTGGGGATGATCAGACCGATGTCGGCGATGCCGTCGCGGACGCCCTGGAGGGTGTCGGTGGCCGTGAGAAGCGACGCCGACCAGTAGTTCTCGAAGGTGATCTTGCCTTCCGTGAACTCCGTGATCGCCTCCTCCCACGCGACCATCGCCTTGCCGAAGTTCGCGTCCGCGCCGCCGGAGAAGTCGGCGAGACGGAGCTCGCGCGGCTCGAGGTCTTCGAGCCACGCTTTGTCGGAGGCGCCGGCGCTGCCCGAGGGCTCGGGCTCTGCCTCGTTGGTTGAGCATGCGGCGAGGCCGGCCACCATGGCGAGACCGGCAACGGCGGCCGTCAGCCGGCGGTACCGCGAGGACCGGATGTTCCGGTGGAGTGGCATGTGTCGTTCCTTTCAGCTGTGGAAGGCAACGGTCTGGCCGGTGGCCAGTTTCCCGAGGGCTTCGTTGCCCGGGAGGTGCATGGTGTGGACGTGGGCGATGTCGGGTGACGCCGCGTTCCGATATTAATCTATACAAGGATTTTGTAAATAGTAATATCGTCGGAGAAGCCGGGCAGGGACGCCCGGGGCGAACGAAGGGGTCTTCGCGTGACCGAATCAACCGATCGATTCCGCTGGACGGAATGGATCGACCGCCTCAATGCGGTCCTGGCATTCGTGGGCGGCATCGCCGCACTCGGCCTCATGGTGAACGTCGTGCTCGACGTGCTCGGGCGGACGCTGCTGCACCATCCGATCCCGCCGACCCTCGACCTCACACAGTTCACATGGATGCCCGTCCTCGTCTCGCTCGGTCTGGGCTACACGCTTCAGCGCGGCGAGCACATCCGCGTCAACCTGCTCACGAGCCCCACCGGATCGCGGACCCAGCGACTCATCGAGATCGTCTCCATGGCGGTGACCCTTGCCACCGTCGCCCCCCTCGCCTGGTACACGGCAGCTCGCGCGCAGACGTCGATCAAGTCGGGTGAGGCGGCCGTCAGCACCGAGTGGCTCCTCCTCTGGCCGTTCCGCTGGATCGTCGTCATCGGCCTCATCGGGCTCTTCCTGCAGGCGATCGCGCAGCTCGTGCGCGCATGGACGGTTCCGGAGTTCGTCGCGGATGACGACGATGTCGACGCGATGATCGCGCAGGAGGAATCGCTCGCGCACGAGCTCGTGTCGAGTGCCCGCAGCCCGCAGCCCCAGGAGACGGTGACCCGATGACCGCCACGATCGACACCTCCACATCACCGGTCGCCGTCTCGACGGCCCGGCGCGCGCGCCGCTACACGGCCGGGCTCATCATCGCGGCCATCGCGACGATCCTCCTGACCGTCTATCTCCTCGTCAGCGACGCGGACCGGCTCATCGTCGGGCTGGTCGTCATCCTGATCTCGATGGCGCTGATGCTGTTCAAGATCCCCATCGGCATCGCGATGATCCTCTCGTCGATGCTGGGTCTGTTCGTGCTGATCGGCCCCCGCGCCCTCACCGGGTCGATGGAGGAGATCGCCTACACGTCCTTCGCATCATGGTCGCTGAGCGTCATCCCGATGTTCGTGCTGATGGGAATCGCCATGGGCAAGAGCGGTCTCACCGACGGCGCATACGATTCGGCTCGCAAGTGGCTAGGCCGCCTACCCGGAGGCCTCGCCATCTCGACGAATTTCGCCGGAGCGGGCCTGGCCTCCACGAGCGGCAGCTCGATCGGCATCGCGTATGCCATCGGCCGCGTCGCCGTCCCGGAGATGCTTCGGTCGGGGTACTCGCCCCGCCTCGCGATGGGCTCGGTCGCCATGGCGGGAACGCTGGGACAGGTCATCCCGCCCAGCGTCCTCCTGGTGATCTACGCTGGGGTCGCCGAGACCCCCGTCGGGCCGCAGCTGCTCGCGGGCATCGTTCCGGGCCTCATGCTCGCGCTCCTGTTCGCCCTCGTCATCCTCGTGTGGGGCATGGTGGTGAAGGATGCCGCGCCGCGCGGGCCGCGTTACACGTGGCGGGAGCGCCTCGTGTCGCTGCGCTCGCTCGTTCCGGTCGTCGTCATCGTGGTCGTCGTGCTGGGCGGCATCTACTTCGGCATCTTCACGGCCACCGAGGCCGGCGCCTACGGTGCTGCCATCACTCTGGTGCTCGGACTGTTGGCCGTCATCGGCGCCTCGCGCAAGGCGCGCCGCGCCGGGGGGACGGTCTCGACCGGCTCGGCGCTGCGCACCTACATGGCGTCGACTTTGCTCGACACGATCTCCGCGGTCGCGGCAGTGTTCCTGCTCCTCATCGGGGTCATGCTGCTGACCCGTGTGATGGCACTGAGCGGCCTCGCCTCGTGGGTCGCCGACATCGTGGTCGAGCTCGGGCTCAACCAGCTTTCGTTCCTGCTGCTGCTGATCCCGGTGTACCTGATCCTGGGCTTCTTCCTCGACACCCTCGCGATGATGCTCCTCACCATCCCCGTCTTCCTCGGCCCCCTCGAGGCGCTCGACGTCAACCTCATCTGGTTCGGCGTGTTCCTCATCGTGCTCGCCGAGATCGACCTCGTCGCGCCACCGCTGGGTGTGCTCAACTTCGTGGTCCTGGCCATCGCGAAGTCCAGCACGAAGGGAATGGGCATCCGCATCACGATCGGCGACGTGTTCAAGGGCGTGCTGCCATTCATCGCGGTGTGCGTGCTGTTCCTGGTCGCTCTCATCGCCTTCCCCCAGATCGCCACCTGGCTCCCCGACCTCTCGGTCGCCAAGTAGGCCGGCGGTTGACCGGCGGCTCGCGCTGCCTGCACCGCGATAGCCTTGCGGCCGAAAGGAGACGGTGCCGTGACCCCCGCGAAGCGAAGCCCGATCGACCCGATCGCCGAAGCGCGACGCCAGTGGGACGCGCACGGGTGGACGGAGTCATCGACCGGCATGACGGTCGTCACGAGCGTCATGCGCGCGCAGCAGCTGCTGCAGGCCCGCGTCGACGAGACCCTCAAGCCGTACAACCTCACGTTCGCCCGCTACGAGCTGCTGACCCTCCTGAGCTTCACGCGCGAGGGACGGATGCCGATCTCATCGGCAGCGGCCCGCCTGCAGGTGCACCCGACGAGCGTCACGAACACGGTCGACCGTCTCGAGCAGGCCGGGCTCGTGCGCCGCGAGCCGCATCCGGGCGACGGGCGTGCGACCCTCGTCGCGCTCACCGCCGCCGGTCGCACACGCGCCGCGGAGGCGACGGCATCCCTCAACGACCAGGTCTTCTCCCGCGTGGGTCTCACCGCCGCCGACGCGGAGCAGCTCATCGCCGTCGTCGCGCGCCTCCGCGCCGACGCGGGCGACCACGTGGCCGGCTGAGCGGCGGGGCCTTTTCCGGGTCTGTGCCGGCCGTGCCGACGACGGTGCCGACCGCCCGCGCGCCCGCGCGGCGGACCGCTCGGCGTCCGTAACTCCGGAGATTCGCCACCGCGGGGAGCCACCTCCCCCGGAATCCCGCGGCCAGGCCACCCGCCCGCAGCAGTATCTCCGGAGTTGCGAACCGGCTCCGCCCGAGCCACCGTCGCCGCCACCGCCACCGCCACCACCGCCACCGCCTCCGCCTCCGCCACAGTCGAGGATGGCGAGCACGGATGCCGGGGGCTCGGCCGAGAGCATGAGGTTGCCGAGCCGGAAGTCGCCGTGCACGACGGCGGCCCGCGCCGACGGAGGCACGTTGTCGGCGAGCCATCCCGCGAGGTCGTCGAAGCCGTCGACGCTGCGGCGCGAGACGACGGGCCACAGCGACGCGAACCGCTCGACCTGCCGGCGAAGGTATCCGTCCGGCCGCCCCGGGCTCGCGAGCTCCCCCGTGCCCGCATCGACGGCGTGCAGGTCGGCGAGCGCGTCGACGGCCGCCCTCACGACACCCTGGCGGCCGGCGGCATGATCGAGGGCGGCCGGCAGCTCGTCGGTGATGACGACGCCGTCGAGGTGCTCCATGAGGTAGAACGGCACGCCCAGCACCGATTCGTCGTCGCAGACGGCGATGATCCGCGGCACGGGCACGCCGGCTTGCCCGAGCAGCCTCTGCACGCGTGCCTCGCGGAGCATGTCGTGCGTGGTCGGAGGCAGCGGCGGCCGGGGTCCGCGCCGCAGCACGAGCGCGCGTCCGCCGACGTCGAGCCGGTATGTGAGGTTCGACTGGCCGTCGCCGATGCGCACCCAGGTGAGGCGTCCCCGGATGCCGATGCCCTCCAGGTACTCCCGCAGCGACTCGATCACGAGCAGCGGCGGCCGCGAGAGCCGCTCCGCCTCGGCGCGGGTCGCGACGACCTCGGCCACCGTCCCTGTGGGCGCCCCGCCCGCAGCAGCACGCGCCGCTCGGCTGGGCCGGCTCACAGGGCCACCTCGTCGCGGCGGGGATCGCCGGCGGCGACCTCTCGGGCGCGCGCGGAGGCGGCTCGCCGTGCGATGGCCCACCGGTGCGTCTCGCTCGATCCGTCATAGATGCGGAACGGTCGCACTTCGTTGAGGTACTGGATGAGGGGCAGGCCGGAGCTCACGCCGTCTCCGCCGCACAGCTGCACGGCGCGGTCGATCACGCGGTACACGGCTTCGGAGCAGTGCACCTTGGCAACCGATGACAACGCGGCCCCGCGCCGCGGGTCCGCTTCGAGCACGCCCGCCACGCGGTCGATGAGCGCGTCGGAGGTCTCGATGTCGATCACCGAGTCGGCGATGAGCGTCTGCGCGACACCGAGTTGTGCGAGCGGGGCGCCGAACAGCTCTCGGCCGTTCGCACGGTCGAGGGCGATGTCGAGCGAGCGGCGGGCGAGCCCCAGCCAGCGCATGCAGTGCGTCAGCCGCGCGGGCCCGAGGCGCACCTGCGTGTACCGGAAGCCCTCTCCGGGAGCGCCGAGCACATCCGCGTCGGCGACGAACAAGTCATCGAACTCCACGTAGGGGTGCCCTCCGGCGATCGCCGCCTCGATCGTTCCGATGGCGGGGCCGATGCGGATGCCGGGGGCGTCGAGCGGCGTGAGGAGACGCAACGCGCAGGACCTCGCAGGCGTCATCTCTCGCGAGACCGGCAAGCCGCACGGCGACGCGCTGCTCGAGGTGATGCTCACGCTCACGCACCTCGACTGGGCCGCCAAGCACGCCAAGAAGGTGCTCGGCCCGCACCGCGTCAAAGCCGGGCTCATGAACTACAACCAGCACGCGACCCTGCGATACGAGCCCTACGGTGTCGTGGGCGTCATCGGCCCATGGAACTACCCGTTCTACACACCCATGGGCTCCATCTCGTACGCCCTGTCGGCGGGAAACGCGATCGTCTTCAAACCGAGCGAGCTCACCCCGGGCACCGCCCGCTGGATCGAGTCCCGCTGGAACGAGGTGTGCCCCCAGCCGGTGTTCCAGCTCGCGACGGGCGACCGCGAGACCGGCGCCGCCCTCGTCCGCTCGGGCGTCGACAAGATCGCCTTCACGGGATCGGCCGACAGCGCCAAGCGCGTCATGGCGGCCGCCGCCGAGTCGCTCACACCGATGGTCGCCGAATGCGGCGGCAAAGACGCACTCATCGTGGCCGCCGACGCCGACCTCGACGCCGCCGCCGACTTCGTCGTGTTCGGCGCGATGGGGAACGCCGGGCAGACGTGCGTGGGCGTGGAGCGCGTGTACGTCGAACGACCCGTGCGCGACGCGTTGGTGCAGAAGGTCATCGAGCGCGCGAACCGGCTGCGGACCGACGGCGACGATCCCTCCTACGGCCCCATGACTCTCGGCACGCAGTCCGACATCGTCGCCGCCCACATCACCGACGCCCTGAACCGCGGCGGCACCGCCGTCTTCGGCGGCCCCGAGTCGGTCGACGGTCGTCGCATCGCACCCGTCGTGCTCACCGACGTGCCCGAGGAATCCGACGCGGTTCGCCGCGAGACCTTCGGCCCCACTGTCGTGATCAACACCGTGGCATCGCTCGACGAGGCCGTCGAACGCGCCAACGCGACCGACTACGGCCTCGGTGCGGCCGTCTTCACCAAGAGCTCCCGCACGGGCGAAGCACTCGCGGCGCGACTGCGCGCGGGCGTCGTGACGATCAACTCGGTGCTGGGCTTCGCCGCGATCCCAACGCTCCCCTTCGGGGGCGTCAAGGGCTCGGGCTTCGGCCGCATCCACGGCGCCGACGGGCTGCGGGAATTCAGCACGCCCAAGTCGGTGGCCCGCCAGACCCGCAAAGCCGCGCTCAACCTGCTGTCGATGGAGCGCAGCGAGAAGGACATGCACCTGGTCGCCAAGATGATCCCGATGCTCCACGGCAAGGGCAGATAGCCCGCACTGCCGATCCGCCCCGTCCGCCCGCCGTCATCCGGGCGGACGGGGCGTCTCCGTTGCCGCCGGCGACTCCACCGCGCGTTCACAACTCCGGAGAATCCGCGCTCGGGCGCGGCCCCGCCCGCGGGATTTCGCGGATGGCCTCACCACGCGCCCCCGAGACTCCGGAGTTCTGAACAGCGGGCGCCGCCGCCCGGCCCGGAAAGACGCCGACAGCAGCACACGAACGCGCGGCAGCTGCCATCCGACGACGTCAGCGGTCAGCGGACAGCGGTCAGCGGTGGCCGGTCAGCGGACAGCAGACAGCGGTCAGCGGACAGCGGTCAGCGGTCAGCGGTGGCCGAAGTCCGGTGCGCGCTTCTCGCGAAAGGCGGCCATCCCCTCCTTCTGGTCGGCGGTGTCGAACAGCGACGCGAAGACGTGCTTCTCGACTCGCAGTCCCTCGGCGAGCGGAGTCTCGAGCGCCGCGTCCAGCGCCGCCTTCGCGGCATACAGCGAGGGCAGCGACTTCGAGGCGATCGCCTCCGCTGCCTTCTGCGCCTCGTCGAGCAGATCGGATGCCGGGACCACGCGCGATACGAGACCGGCCCGTTCGGCCTCATCTGCCTTCATGTGGCGACCCGTCAGCACGAGGTCGGCCGCCTTGTACGCGCCGACCGCCCGCGCGAGCCGCTGGGTGCCGCCCATGCCCGGGATGACGCCGAGCCCGATCTCGGGCTGCCCGAAGGTCGCCGTGTCGGCGGCGAGGATGATGTCGCACATCATCGCGAGCTCGCACCCTCCGCCCAGCGCGTAGCCGGCGACGGCGGCGAGGACGGGCGTGCGCACGTCGGCGAAGCGACGCCAGGCGCCGAAGTGGTCGTCCATGACCATGTCGAGGCCCGTCTTCGCCTCCATCTCCTTGATGTCGGCGCCGGCGGCGAAGGCGCGCTCGCTGCCCGTGACGACGATCGCCCCGATGCCCGGGTCGGCGTCGTAGGCCTCTGCCGCGGCGACGACGTCGCGCATCGTCTGCGTGTTGAGGGCATTCAGCGCCTCGGGCCGGTTGAGGGTGATCCAGCCGACGCGCCCGCGCGTCTCGGTGAGGATGGTCTCGTAGTCGGTCATGGCCTCATGCTCGCAGAAGATGGCGGCCGATGATCACGCGCATGATCTCGTTCGTCCCCTCGAGGATCTGATGCACGCGCAGGTCGCGGACGATCTTCTCGATGCCGTAGTCATGCAGGTAGCCGTAGCCTCCGTGGAGCTGGAGCGCCTGATTGGCGACCTCGAAGCCGGCGTCGGTCGCGAACCGCTTCGCCATTGCGCACTGCATGGCGGCGTCGTCGGCCCCTTCGTCGACGGCGATCGCCGCGTCGCGCACGAGAGCACGGGCGGCACGCAGCTGCGTGGCCATGTCGGCGAGGGCGAACACGACCGCCTGCTTCTCGGCGAGAGGCTCGCCGAATGTGAATCGCTCGTGCACGTAGGCGGTCGCGCGATCGAGCGCCTCCTGGGCACCGCCGAGCGAGCAGGCGGCGATGCCGAGGCGTCCGCCGTTGAGGCCGCTCATCGCGATCTTGAACCCTCCGCCGATCTCTCCGAGGACAGCGGATGCCGGGACGCGCACTTCATCGAGGATCACCTGCCGGGTGGGCTGAGCCTTCCAGCCCATCTTCTTCTCCTCGGGTCCGAACGAGAGGCGGTCGGCGTCGCCGGGCACGAGGAACGCGGTGATGCCGCGCGGGCCGGGCTCGCCGGTGCGGGCCATGACGACATACACGGCGGCCGACCCGGCGCCGGAGATGAACTGCTTGACGCCGGTGAGCACGTACTCGTCGCCGTCGGCGATGGCGGAGGTCGTGAGGGCGGCGGCATCGGAGCCGGCGCCGGGCTCGGTGAGGCAGTACGACCCGAGGTGGGCCATCGTGACCAGACGCGGGAGCCAGTGGCGACGCTGTGCGTCGTCGCCGTAGCGGTCGATCATCCAGGCGACCATGTTGTGGATGGAGATGTAGGCGGCGATCGAGGGGTCGCCCATGGCGAGCGCCTCGTAGACGGCGACAGCGTCCTGCCGTGCGAACGCCGACCCCCCGACGTCTTCGCGCACCGAGATCCCCCCGAGCCCCAGCTCCCCCGCTCGTTCGAGCACGTCGCGCGGGAAGTGCGCGTGGTCATCCCACTCCAGCGCGTGCGGTGCGAGCTCGGCGCGGGCGAAGGCGCGCACGGCGTCGAGGATCGCTTCCCGTTCCTCGGCCGACAGGGAAGGGGTGAGTGTCATGCTCATTCGTTCACGTCCTCGTGAGACAGGGTGACGGCAGTGTCGGTGCCGGGTTGGGCACACTGCTGATTTTACATGGACGTCCATGTAAATGCGCGAACGATTTCCCGCGAGGGTCAGCGAGACGAGGCTATGACGCCACCCGGTCGACGATCAGCTCGGCGCTGCGTGCCGTGAGTCCTGCGGCCGCCGCTTCGTCGATCACGAGCGTCGCGGCCGGGTGGCGCTGGAGCACCGACGCCGGCATCGCCTCCGTGACGGGTCCCTCCACAGCGCGGGCCACGGCATCCGCCTTGTGAGCGCCGAAGGCCAGCAGCGCGAGCTCCCGGGCGTCGAGGATCGTCGCGATCCCCTGCGTGACCGCCCGCCGCGGAACGTCGTCGACGGAGGGGAAGAAGCGCGCGTTGTCGAGAATCGTCTGCTCGGCGAGGTCGACGACCCGCGTGCGCGACGCGAAGGCCGAGCCCGGCTCGTTGAACCCGATGTGTCCGTTGGCGCCGATGCCGAGGATCTGCAGGTCGACGCCGCCCGCCTCGTTCAGCATCGCCTCATAGCGGTCCCCCGCGGTCGCCAGCCTGTCGAGGGCGCCGTCGGGAACCTGCACGCGCGCCGGGTCGAGTCCGAGCGGCTCGACGAACTCCCGCGTGATGACGCTCCGGTAGCTCTCGGGGTGCTCCACCGGCAGCCCGACGTACTCATCGAGCGCGAAAGCCCGCACGCGGTCGACGGGGATGCCGTCCAGCCGCTCTCGCAAAGCGGAGTACACGGGGAGCGGCGTCGATCCGGTCGCGACGCCGAGCACCGCGTCAGGACGCGTGCGGATCAGTGCGGCGATGCTGTCGGCGACGAAGGCGCCGCCTTCTTCGGGGTCGGACACGACGAGCACGCGCATCAGCAGCTCTTCCTCTCGGCGGCGGCCTCACGGGCGCCGTTGCTCGCTCCGATCAGCTCGGAGGCGGCCCAGCCATAGCAGTAGTAGATGACGTCGTCCGCGTCGCTCGCGTAGCTCGCGACCGCGGCCTCGAACAGCTCCTCGGGCGGCAGATTCCACATCTGCACGCCGGAGTAGATGTAGGTGCCCGGTGCGGAGAGCTCACGCACGCGGGCGTTCTGGTCGGCGACCAGAGAGATGGGGAATCCGCCGGCGCGGAAGCGCTCGTAGCTGAGCCCGTAGTCCACGCCGAAGAGCCGCGCGAATGCCCGGAAGGCGCGCTCCCGCGACTCGGGCGTCGCGCCGAGCGCGTCGATCAGGCTCTGCACGTCGGCCCCGCCTCCGAGGCGGTGGTAGGGAAAGTGCTTGAGCTTGGGCGAGATCGCCGTGAGCGCGCGGTAGTCCTGGCCGAGGATCCACGAGTACGCCGGCGGCCACATGTCCAGCCACAGCTCGACCTCCGGGTGCTGGGCGCGGACGCCGTCGACGATCGTCCGCACGAGACGCGTGACGGACTGCTGCCGGAACGCGATCCAGCGCTCGACCACGGGAGTCGCGAAGGCGGCCACGACGTCGTCGAACCGCTCCTCGCGCGCGGCCTCCACCAGCTCTGTCAGCGCCGCGCGCACCTCCGCCTCATCGAGCCCCTCCTCGACCATCCGGCCGCGGCACGAAGCGCAGAAGCAGCTCAGGAGGTTCATCGGGTCGACGGTCTCGCCGCCCCAGTCGGGGAAGCGGATGCGGTCGATCAGGTAGGTCGTGTAGCCGTAGCGCCGCACGATGGCGTCGATCACGGCGATCCACATCGGCGCGACGTCGGGCCCGTTGGGACACAGCCAGCGGGGCACGACCCGGCCATTCAGGTCGACGACGCCGTTCTCGTCGACGGCGCCCTCCCACTGCCCGTTCGCGATGTTGAGCCACGGGACGATGCGATAGCGCTCGCCGATCGGCGACGACGCGACGAGGGCGAGCGCGTCCCCCGCCTCGGACGTCTCAGAGCCGCACTCTTGCCACAGTCGGGGCGACAGGTCGGAGGCGGGCACGTCCGCGAGGAGTCGTCCCTGTCCCAGGACGACGTCGCGACGCGGATTGCGCTCGAGCACGCCGACCGGAGAGGGGTTGCGCTCGTAGATGTCGTTGACCTGCACGAAGACCTCGGTGAGGTCGTCGATGCGCTCGAGCCACGGGGCGATGGCCTCCGGCCCCTCATCGACCAGATCGTGATGGTGCACGTGGATGCCGGCCATGTCAGATCCCTTCCTCCGACACGCTCATCCGGGCGAGGATGCGCGCCTCATCGAGCTCCGAGACGGGGATCGGCGCGTCGAGGCGGCCGCCGCGCATGATGGCGATGCTGTCGCAGATGGCCAGCAGCTCCTCGATCTCGTCACTCGTCACGACACACGCGGCACCGCGCTCGGCGAGGCGGTCGATGTGCCCGTAGATCTCGTTCTTCGCGCCGATGTCGACACCGGCGGTGGGCTGGTCGAACAGCAGCACGCGCGGCGCGGTCTCCGTCGCGCGGGCCAGCAGGACCTTCTGCTGGTTGCCTCCCGACAGTCCGCCGACGGGGGCCGACGGGTCGTTCACGAGGATGCGGAAGGTCTGGATGGCCTCCTCCGCGGCCCGCTCGACGCGCTTGGAGCGGACGATGCCGAAGCGCGAGAACCGCCGCGTCAGGGCGGAGAGCACGACGTTCTGCGCGACGCCCTGCTGCATCACGAGGCCGCGGTGCTTGCGGTCCTCGGGGACCAGGACGATGCCTGCGCGGGAGGCGACGGCGGGCGTGCGGGGGACGACGTTGGCACGGCCGACCCGCAGGCGGCCGTGGGAGGGACGCGCACCCGCGATCGACTCGAGGAGCGACGACCGGCCGGAGCCGACGAGGCCCGCGATGCCCACCACTTCGCCGGAGCGCACGGTCAGGCTGCTTCCCGGCCGCCCTTCCTGGGCGAAGTCGTCGAGCTCGAGCACGACCTCGCCGGTGCGCAGCGCACCGCGGACGGTGCGCTCGGTGCGCTCGGTGTCGCCGATGATGAGGTCGGCGAGGGCCTCGACGGTGAACCCGGAGGCCTCTCCTGCCGCGGCCACGGCGCCGTTGCGCAGCACGGTCACGCGGTCGGAGATGTCGAGCACCTCCTTGAGGAAGTGGCTGATGTAGACGACCGCGACGCCTTCCGACGTGAGCCGGCGGATGATCGTGAAGAGCGACTCGCGCTCCGCGGGCGCCAGACGCGAGGTCGGCTCGTCCATGATGAGCACCTCTGCGCCGGCGGCGAGGGCCTTGGCGATCTCGGTGAGCTGCTGATGCGCCACGCTCAGCCGCGAGACCGGGATCCCCAGAGGGATCGACAGCCCCACGCTGTCGAGGAAGTCCCGGGCCTGGCGGGCCATGCGGCGGTGCTGGACCAGTCCGCCCTTGCGGGGCTCGCGTCCCAGGTAGATGTTCTGCGCGGCCGTGAACTCGGGCACCAGGGAGAACTCCTGGTGGATGACCGCGATGCCGGCCGCGGCGGAGGCGCGAGGCGACGAGAGGTCGACCTCGCGCCCTCCGACCGTGACCGTGCCGGTGTGATCGGGATACATGCCGGCGAGCACCTTGATGAGCGTGCTCTTGCCGGCGCCGTTGTGGCCCACGAGCGCGTGGACCGAGCCGCGCTCGACCTCGAAATCGACACCGTGCAGGATCTCCCGCCCGGAGAACGACTTCCTGATGTCTCGCGCGGTCAACCACACGCTCGTGGGCTCACTCATCTCGGCGTATCCGTCTCTACTCGGTTCAGTTGCCCCAGGCGGCGGGGTATTCGCTGACGTTGTCGATCGTGACGATCGGCAGCTCGAGGTACTCGTTCGGCTGCGTGACCTTGTCCTTCTCGCCCGTCAGCCACTGCACCGCGGCCTCGATCGAGCGGGTGCCCTGCGGCTTCGGGTCCTGGTTGACCGTGCCGAGGACGTAGCCATCCTCGATCGCGGTGCGGACGTCGAGCGGGTAGTCGCCGAGGACGAACGCGATGTCGTCGCGGCCCTGCTCCTTGGCGTACTTCGCGGCGTTCGCGGCCTCGGGGCCCTGCGCGACGATCGCGTCGATCTCACCGGCCGGGTACTTGTTCAGCCAGTCCTGCGTGACCGACAGCGCCTCGGCGGCATCCCAGTTGGACGTGCCCTCGACGACGACCGTGACACCGGGGTGCTCGGCCATGACCTCGTCGAAGCCCTGCTTGCGCAGCAGCTGCGCCGAGGTGCCGAGCGCGCCCATCATGTAGGCGACGTTCGCCTCCTCGCCGAGCTCCTGGAGCACGAGGTTCGCCTGCTGGCGACCGAACTCGACGTCGTCGGCGCCGATGAACGTCACGGTCTCGACGCTGTCGTCGACGCGGTTGTTCACGGCGAAGACGGGGATGCCGGCCTCGACGGCCTGCGTGGCGACGGGGGCGATGGCCTTGGCGTCGGAGGCGGTGATGAGGATCGCGTCGACGCCCTGCGTGATGAGCTGCTGGACGGCGGAGACCTCGGTGCCGATGTCGCCGTTGCCGTTGACGAGCTTCAGTTCGACGCCCAGCTCCTCAGCCATCTCCTCCTGGCCCGCGATGAAGTTCGAGTAGAAGGGGACCGAGGTGTTCCAGATCATCGAGCCGATGACGAGCTTGTCGTCGCCCGACGAGACGTCGGGGGTGGTCGACTCGGCGGCGCAGCCGGTGAACGCCAGTGCGACGAGTGCTGCGGTGGCGGCGGCGATGCCGGCGCGCGAGCGCGTGCGTGCCATGCGATTTTCCTTTCGGGTGGGTGGGGTGGTGCAGGTCTGGTCGGGGCGCGTTTCCGGCGTCAGGAGCCGGTGCGCCGACGGCGCTGGACGGTGTCGAGGCCGACCGCGATGATGATCACGGCGCCCGTGATGGCCGGCTGCCAGTAGGGCGAGATGCCGAACTGGTTGAGGCCGTTGGAGATCGTGCCCAGCAGCAGCGTGCCGATCACGACGGGTCCGACCGAGCCGCTGCCGCCCGTGAGCGGGACACCGGCGATCGCCACGGCGGCGATGGCCGACAGCGGCCAGGTGGTGGCGGCGGACGGCTGGCCGACGGAGGTCTGGCCGAGGAGGATCAGGCCGCCGACGGCCGCCAGGACCGCCCCGATCGTGTAGACGAGGATCGTCGTGCGCGTCACGGGAAGGCCCGCGAGGCGGCTGGCCTCCTTCGATCCGCCCACGGCGTAGATGTGGTGGCCGAAGGTGGTGAACTTCAGCAGCGCCCAGACGAGCACGGCGACCGCGAGGAAGACGAGCGCGGCGACGGGCACCGGCCCGATGCGGCCGAGGCCGAGGAAGGTCAGCTCCGGCGGGACGCCGTAGACGGGGTTCGCGTTCGTCGCGACGAACAGCAGACCCGTCAGCAGCGACTGCATGCCCAGGGTGACCACGAACGGGTTGATGCCGAGCTTCGCCACCAGCCAGCCGTTGGCCAGGCCGACGACCGCGCCGAGCGCCAGCGCCGCGATCACGCCCAAGAAGATGCCCGAGGATGCCATGACCGCCGCGGCCAGCACGGAGGTCGCGGCGCCGGCGGCGCCCACCGAGAGGTCGAAGCCGCCCAGCATGATCATGAGCAGCATGCCGCAGGCCACGACTCCGATGATCGACTGCTGCTCGACGATGTTGATGAGGTTCGCCGGGGTGCGGAAGGTCGGCGACGCGATGGCGAGCACGATCACGAGGACGAAGAACACGACGAGCAGGGCGTGATGGGACACCCATGAGAGGACGCGGTTCACCGGCGGTCTCCTTCAGAGTTCAGCGGCGTCAGCGACGAGGGCGCGTCGAGACGACGGAGGTGCTGGATCGCGGCCGAGATCGCGCCGCGGACGGTCGAGTTCGGGCCGATCGCCGAGGCGGTCAGCCGGGGCGGGGTCAGCACGTGGTTGCGGACGAGGGCGTCGACCTCGTCGAAGAACGGGGCGAGGGCGCGGCCGACGCTGCCGTCGAGGATCACGATCTCGGGGTCGGTCACCGATGACGTGTTGATGACGGCGACGGCGAGGGCGTGCAGCACGCCGTCGATGAGGCTGCGCGCGTGCGGGCGGCCCGCGAGCGCGGCCTCGATGACGTCCTTCGCGGTGGGCGCTTCCCCGAGCTCTTCGCGAGCGGCGCCGTCGCCGGCGACCCGCTCCGCCGCGCGGCGGGCGATCGCCGCTCCGCTGAGCACGCTCTCGAGTCCGCCGACCTGCGCGGTGCGCGGCTGGGGCAGCATGGCGGATTCCGGCAGCATGACGCCGATCTCGCCAGCGGCGTTGTGGCGACCGCGGACGAGGCTGCCGTTGCTGACGATCGCCGCGCCGAGGCCCGTGCCGATCGAGAGCAGGAGGTAGTCGCGCACGCCCACCGCCTGCCCGACCTCGCCTTCGGCGATGGCAGCCAGGTTCACGTCGTTGTCGACGACGAAGGGGACTCCGAACGCCTCGATCCCGCTCAGCAGGTCGAATCCGTCCCATCCGACGTTGGGGCCGCGCGTGGCGAGGCGCGTGTCGGGGTCGATGACGGCGGGGACGCCGACAGCGAGCGATCCGATCGCGATGTCGCGCTCGGATGCCTTCTCTGCGAGCGTGCGCCACACCGTCTCGAGGGCGGAGAAGGCTCCGCCGGCGTCGGCCACCGTCACGACCTGCTCGTCGAGGACGACGCCGTCGATGCTGCTGAGGGCGCCGTGGCACTTGGTGCCCCCGAGATCGATGCCGACGACGGCGATGCGGTCGAGCACGAGCTTGAGCACGGTCGAGGGGCGGCCGGGGCCCGCCGTCGCGGCAGCCGGTCCTTCGGAGACGAGGCCGCGCTCGAGGAGGCGTCCGACGATGCGGCTGATGGTGGCGGGCGACAGCGCCAGGGCCTCGGCGATCTCGGCACGCGTCGCCTCGAGCTGCTCGCGCAGGAAGTCCAAGACGAGGAACTCATTGATCTCGCCGAGAGCGTCGTGCCGCATCCGATTTATTCCTTTCAGAGTGGAATAAATGGACTATAGCACAGCGCACACCCGCGCCCCGCCGTCTGCGGAGCGGGTCTCGCCGGGGCGCCGGTCAGTACACGAGGAGCGGAACCGGAGCGATCATGCGGGAGTCGCCGTGGTCGCCGCCGCCCGCGAACGAGGTGCGCAGCAGATGCAGTCCCCGCGAGAGCCTCGGCAGGGCGACCGAGAACCGACCGCCCGCGGATGCCGCGAGCTCCGCCGTGGCGACGACCTTCCTGCCGTCGGTCACCGTGATCGTTCCCTCGGGGGCGCTGCCGTCCTCGGCGACGACCTTGCCGGCCACCCGCACGGTCTTGCCGTGCGCGGCGAGCAGCCGGTCGGGCGCGCCGACGACCTTCGTCGCGACGGGAGCCTTGTCGACGAGCACCGCGACGGTGCGCGCGGGGACCGTGACCGTGCCGGTCGCGGCATCCCACGTCGTCGTCTTGACGACCGCGTCGGACCCGTTCGCCTGGGCCGGCGCCAGTGCGTACCCCCGGCCGGCGAGCGCGTCGATCGTCTGCGTCGTCGCCTCGGGCGAGGCGTTGAACACGACCAGTGCGCCGTCGAGCGCCGGGTCGGCATCCTCTCCGACGAGGTCGTCGATGTGCATGAGGATGACGCCCGGAACGGCATCCGGGCCGCTGTTCGGGAAGGTGACCTTCCGCGAGATGAGGTCGGCAGACCCCAGCCGCAGCAGCCGCACGTCAGATCGCACCTCGAGCAGGTCGAGCGCGGCCGCCTCGGCGGCGGCGATGTCGCCCGCACCGGGCTTGAGCGCCGGGTTCGCCAGCAGCGGCTCCATCACCGGCCACTTCTCCTGGTTGTCGGCCGCGCGCGGCAGGCCCGACCCGAACGTGGACTCCTGCCCGGTCCAGTCGATGCGGTTGAACCAGTCGCCCGAGTTGTAGCTGTTGCGGTCGAGAGACTTGGAGCGCAGCAGCTCGGTGCCGGCGTGCCAGAACGACGGCGTCTGCGAGAGCGTCACGGTCGCGAGCGACAGGGTGTTCATCCGCACCCGGTCCGCCATCGACGTGCCGACGGGGAGCTTCAGCACCGACAGGTCGAACAGCGTCTCGTTGTCGTGCGCATCGACGTAGTTGATGATCTCGTCGGGCTCATCGGCGTAGCCGGCCGGCTGGCCGTTGTAGTCGAGCTCCGCGCCCTTCTTGACTGTGCCGTCCGCGGTGACCAGCTCGTAGTCGCGGAGGTTTCCCGCGAGTCCGAGCTTGACGAGGTCGGTCTGCTTCGCGAGGTCCGCGAGCGCCTGGTCCGCCGTCCCGTTGATGGGGTCGCCGTTGGGGTCGGTGCCCAGGCCCGTGCCGAAGCCCTGCCGGAAGGTCGACCCGCTGTCGACGGGACTTCCGCCGTGGACGGCGTCGCGAAGGCGGTCGTTGAACGTCCCGATGCCGGTGCCGCCCAGCTGACCCTGCGTCGCCTGCTCGAAGAGGGCGTCGTCCGCGACCTCGCCGAAGTTCCAGCCCTCGCCGTAGAGGTAGACCCTCGAGCCGTCGACGCCGTCCTTCTTGACGGTGAGCTCGTCGAGCGCCTCGCGGACGGCCAGCATGTTCTGCTTCGAGTGGTGCCCCATGAGGTCGAACCGGAAGCCGTCGACCTTGTAGTCGCGCGCCCACGTGACGACCGAGTCGACCATGAGCTTCTGCGCCACGGCGTGCTCGGTCGCGACGTTCTGGCAGCAGGTCGATGTCTCCACGCCGCCGGCAGCGTCGAGTCGGTGGTAGTAGCCGGGCACGACGCGGTCGAGCACCGACTTCTCTCCCTGACCCGACTGGGCGGTGTGGTTGAACACCTGGTCGAGCACGACCTGCAGCCCCATGCCGTGCAGTGCGCCCACCATCGAACGGAACTCGCTCACGCGGGCGCCCCCGTCGGGGTTCACGGCGTACGAGCCCTCGGGGGCCGTGAAGTGGTACGGGTCGTAGCCCCAGTTGAAGCCATCGCTGTCAGCCACCGCCTCGACGCACGCCTGCTGGTCAGGCGACGCGGGGCCGAACGACGCGAGGTCGCAGTCGGGCGTCTCCTGGGCGGCGCGATCCTCCTCGATCGTCGCGATGTCGAACGACGGGAGCAGGTGCACGGTGTTGATGCCCGCCTTCGCGAGCTGCCGCAGCTGCTTCGTGCCCGCGGTGTCGCGCGTGAAAGCGAGATAGGTTCCGCGCTCTGCGGCGGGCACCGTCTCGTCGGTGATGGAGAAGTCCCGGATGTGCAGCTCGTAGATCGCCCGGTCGACGGGACGCTTCACGACCGGAGACTTCGTCTTCTGCCACTGCTTCGGCATCCACGAGCCGTCGGCCAGGTCGATCGCCACAGAGCGCGCCGAGTTCTCCGTGAGAGCCACCGAGTAGGGGTCGGTGACGGTGTTGGTCTCGACGGCATCCGTCGTCGGCGCGTACACCTCGATCTCCCACAGATACTCGTCGCCGGCCAGATCGCGTGCGCCGGCGACGGTCCAGACACCGGATGCCGCGTCGAACTCCGCATCGCGGCGCACGGGCTCGCCGGTCGCACCGGCTTCCCACGTGAGCAGGGTGGCGCTGCGGGCCGTCGGCGCCCACAGACGGAACGTCACGCCCGCCTTCGAGTTCCTCCCCTTGCCCTTGTCGGCGCCCTTGCCCTTCTCCGGGCCGGTGCTCCTGCCCTTGCCCGTGAAGCTCGCGCCGAGACGGTCGTCGGCGACCTCGTCAGCGTAGAGATCGTCGAGAACACCCGGGATCTGGACCCCCGTGAACGCCGTGAGCGCGCCGTCGCCGTCGCGCTGCGCCACCCGCAGCTGTCCGCGCAGCAGATCCGCGACCGCCTCGCGGCCGAGCCCGTCGACGCGGAGGGCGATGAAGTCGGCGAGCGCCGGGAAGCGCTCGCGCTGCTCGTCTGTCAGTCCCCCGGCGATCCGCGTGAGCTCGACAGGGGCGCCGCCGGTGATCTCCCCCTCGGTGACCGTCAGCGACGCGTCGGCGGAGCCGTACAGCGCCCAGGAGGTGTCATCGTCGACTTCGCCCAGGCGTACGGGCCATGCGATCGTCTCGGCGTCGATCCAGTGGGCACGCGACTCTCCCGTGCCCGCCAGCGGCGGATCGGCCACCTCGATCTCCAGCAGGTGGGTGGCCACGTCGTAGCGGAACACGGTGAACTTCCCCTCCGTCGCACTGAAGGACATGTTCGCGCCGCCGCGCACGCCGTCCTCGCCGTAGTTCTCGTCCCAGCTCAGGCCGTGCGCGACCTTCACCTCGTAGGCGCCGGTCGGGAACCGGTCGGTAGAGAACTCGTAGACGCCGTCGCGGTCGCCGTCGAGCATGAGGCTGCGCAGGCAGTCGGGCGCCCAGTCGCCAGCGCAGCCGAGCTCGCTCTGGAACGAGCCGGGAAGCGTCACGACGGGCCCCTCCGCCGTCGACTGCGCCTGCTTCGTGCGCGGGTCGAAGAAGAACGTGAGGGGGCCGCCGTCGTGCGAGATGGCGATGTTCGGCCCTCCCGCGACGCCGCCGGCGCCGTAGTTCTCGTCCCAGCTCTTCTCGGTCGCGACCTTGTACTCGTAGTCACCGGCCACGAGGTCGACCGTCAGTCGCCAGATGCCGTCGACGAGCGTCGCCTGCGCCTGGTCGCACTCCGGCTGCCAGTCGCCGGGGCAGCCGATCTCCGAGTTGTGGCTGCCGGGGAAGCTCACGAAGTCGTAAGGCGTCGGCTCGCCCGGCTCCTCGGGCTCCTCCTCCTCGGCGAGGGTCACGCGGTTGCCGACCGATGCGTAGGTGGAGGCCGCCGAGCGCTGGCCAGCGGCATCCGTCGACACGGCGCGGTACTCCACGAGAGTGCCCGTCGCCAGTCCCCGCACGTCGTGGAAGACCCGCGGGTCGGTGTCTTCGGCGGTGCCGAGCGCGTGCCACTCATCGGAGCCCACGACCCGCCACGCGAAGCTCGTCTCACGCCACGACTGATCGGCGCTGGCTGCGACCGGGCTCGATCCGCTGATGCCCGCGCCCGCCTCGGGAACCGACACGGTGAGCGCGGCGGCCGATGCGGGGGCGGTCACCGGCACATCGGCCCGGTACACGACGGCCGACAGCGCCGGCACCGTCACGGATGCCGTGGCCTCGGCATCCGACGAGACGGCGGCAGTCGTGCCATACACGGGGGTGAACGCGGCACCCGCCGTGAGCGTCGTGACGTCGACGGTCTTCTCAGAGTCGGTGTTGTTGAGCGCCACGAGGTACTCGACGCGGTCGTCTCGGTCGACGCGCGAGAAGGCATAGACGCCATCGTCAGCGAAGCGCTCGACCTGCGCGCCGTCGACCAGGGCCGGATGCTGCTCACGCAGCCGCGCCAGGTCCGCGACATGCTCGTAGACGGGCGCGTCGGTGTCGTAGCGGTCGACCTCGCCGACCGTCTCACCCGTCAGCAGCGTCTGATCCTGATACTCCGGAACCTGCGACGCGAACAGCGACTGCCGCGCACTGCGGTCGTTGCCGGGCGCCGCGCCGGTGAAGCCCTGCTCGTCGCCGTAGTAGACGACCGGCTGGCCCCGCGAGAGGAACAGCAGGTCATGCGCGAGGAGGTCTCGCTGCAGGGCGTCGTCGGAGTCCTTCAGGAAGTAGCCGATGCGCCCCATGTCGTGATTGCCGAGGAAGGTGGGCAGTGCCGTCGCCGACGAGTCGGGCGTCGTGTACCGGTCGTCGCCCGCGAACAGCTTCGCGAGCGTCGACACGTTCCCGCCCTTGGCGAAGCTCGTCGCCGCCGCCTGGAACCCGAAGTCGAGCACGGAGTTCATGTCGCTGTCCCGCACGTAGGGCGCGAGGACAGCCGGATCGGCGTCGTACACCTCGCCGAACATGAAGAAGTCGTCCTTGCCCTGCGCGTGCGCGTAGTCGAGCACCTCCTCCGTCCAGGTCTCCCAGAACGCGAAGTCGACGTGCTTGGCGGTGTCGATGCGGAAGCCGTCGATGCCGAGGTCGATCCAGTCCTGGTACACGTCCACGAAGCCGTCCACAACGGCAGGGTTCTCCGTCATGAGGTCGTCGAGGCCTGCGAAGTCGCCGTACGTCGCCGACTCGCCCGCGAAGGTCGAGTCGCCCCGGTTGTGGTACAGCGTCACGTCATTGAGCCAGGCCGGCACCTTGAGGTCGGCCTCCTCGTCGGTCACGACAGGCACGTACGGGAAGCTCGTCGCGGGGTCGAGCTCGGGGAAGTCGCCGGTTCCGGCGTAGTCAGCCGGATCGAACACGCTGCCCGCCGCATCCGTATAGGGCCGGGATGCCTTGTCGATGTAGGTGTACTGGCCGCCCTCGTAGGCGATCACGTCGGCAGTGTGGTTGGTGATGATGTCGAAGTAGACGTCGATGCCCTCGGCGTGCGCTTCGTCGATGAATGCCTCGAGCTCCGCGTTGGTGCCCAGGTGCGGGTCGATCTGCGTGAAGTCCGTGATCCAGTAGCCGTGGTATCCCGCGCTCGCCCCGTCGCCGGTTCCCTGCACCGGCTTGTTCTTGAAGCTCGGCGTGAGCCAGATCGCCGTCGTCCCGAGCCCCTTGATGTAGTCGAGGTTCGCGCGCAGGCCGGCGATGTCGCCGCCGTTGTAGAACCCCGTCGACGTCGGGTCGAAGCCGGTGACGAGCCGATCGCCCGTGAGTCCGCCTTCGTCGTTCGAGTCGTCGCCGTTGGCGAACCGGTCGGTCATGACGAAGTAGAACTGCTTGCCGTCGCCGGGCTGCCGCACCGGATCCGCGGCGAGCGCGTCGTCCTCGTCGGTGTAGCCGGCGCCCAGCGACACCGCCTCGAGGCCGACGCGGTGCTGCGCGTCGTCGAACAGGAACCGCACCGTGGCCGGCCCCTCGATCGTGAGCGGGATGTCGTCGCCGCCGCCGTTCAGCCCGTACGACTCGTCCCACGTGTCGCCGACCGCGACCTTGTACTTCCACGAGCCCGCGGGCACCTCGAACTCGGCCGCGTAGACGTCGGGCATCGCGGTGGGGGCCAGCTCGGTCTCGGCGCACTCGGGCTGCCAGTCACCGGGGCAGCCGAGCTCGCTCTGAAGGTCGCCGACGAGGGCGAACGTGCGGTCGGCCGCGAGGGCGGGCGGCGTCGCGACGACGAGCCCTCCGGCGACGAGGAGGGCCGATGCCGCGGCAGCGACCAGGCGCCGCAGCCGGGTCCGCCGCCTCGGCTTCGACAGGGGAGACGGCGACGACGACGAGGACAGCGACTGCTTCGGCATGAGGGCTCCTGTGCGTGCGCAGGCACGACGGTGTGCCTGACGCTGTGCAGGAGACGATACTCAGACCGGTCACAGCCCCGAGTGAGAAACCCCTCATCTCGGGCCACGGCAGCCGTTCCGGGACCGCGACGCGGCCGAGACGCTCAGGCGTCGGCTTCGGCCTCGCGCAGGGCGATGGAGGCGGTGCCGACCGTGTCGACGAATCCTTCGATGTGGCGCTCCTCCGCACCGACGTACTCCGACAGCGGCCGGATGAGGGCGTTCGACGCAGCCTGCTCCATGATGTGCGCCGTCCACCCCGTCACGCGCGCCGCGACGAACAGCGGCGTGAAGGTCAGTGTGTCGAAGCCCATGAGGCTGTAAGCCGGACCCGACGGGTAGTCGAGGTTCGGGTAGATGCCCTTGCGCGACACGAACTCCGTCTCGAGCGTGGTGTACAGCGCCTCGACGTCGGGGCGTCCGTAGTGCTCGACGAGCGTGTCGAGGGCCGCCTTCATCGTCGGCACGCGAGAGTCGCCGCGCTTGTAGACGCGGTGCCCGAAGCCCATGATCTTCCGCTTCTCCGCGAGCGCCTTCTCGAGCCACGGCACGACGTTCTCGGCCGATCCGATCTCGTCGAAGATGTGCAGCACGGCCTCGTTCGCCCCGCCGTGGAGGGGTCCCTTCAGCGCGCCGATGGCGCCGGTCACGGCCGAGTACAGGTCGCTGAGGGTCGACGCGATGACACGGGCGGTGAACGTCGACGCATTGAACGAGTGCTCGGCATACAGGATCATCGAGCGGTTGAAGGCGTCGACGACCACCGGGTCGAGCGATGCCTCGTCGCCGAACGTCATCCAGAGGAAGTTGGCCGCATAGTCGAGGTCGTCGCGCGGTTCGATGAGCTCCAGCCCCCGGCGGCGGCGCTGCCCGTATGCGACGACCGCGGGAAGGGCGGCGAACAGGCGGACGCTGCGGGCGAGGTTCTGCTCGGGCGTTCCGTTGGCCTCGAGCACCGAGCCGGTGCCGGCGAGGTCGCGTGCGCCGAGCACGCTGACGGCCGAGCGCACCTCGTCCATGGGGTGCGCGTCGAGCGGGCTAAGCTCGATGGCGGCGCGCACGTCGTCGCTCAGCGCCCGGTGCGCGCGCTCGGTGGTGCGCAGCTCCGCGAGCTGCGCCTCGTCGGGCAGCTCGCCGTGCCACAGGAGGTGTGCGACGGCCTCGAACGGCTGCGTCGCGGCCAGCTCGTGCACGGGGTACCCGCGGTACAGCAGCGAGTTCGTCTCAGGGTTGACCTTGCTGATGGAGGTGACGTCGGCCACGACCCCCGCCAGGCCCTTCATGATGTCTGCCATTGCTCAGTCCTCTCTCACGCCCGGTGCCGTTCGCGGCGCGCCGTCGCTGGTGCGCCCACGTCCGGGTGGGTCGTCATCGGTCGATCTGGAAGTTGAAGACGTTCGTGTCGAAGTGGCTGTAGCCCTCGTAGTCGACGAGGTCGTACAGGTCGGCGCGGTGCTGCATCTCGCCGAGCTTCGAGGTCAGATGCCCCTCATCGGCCAGCGTATCCAGCGCACGGCCCGCCGCGCCCATCGCGATGCGAAGCAGCGACACCGGCCAGATCACGATCCGCACGCCGGCATCCCTCAGCTGGTCGACGCTGAACAGGTCGGACTTCCCGAACTCGGTCATGTTGGCGAGGATCGGCACGTCGAGCGCGGATGCCATGGCCTCGAACTCGGCGAGGTCGCGCATGGCCTCCGGGAAGATCGCGTCGGCGCCGGCGTCAACGAGCGCCTTGGCCCGGTCGATCGCCGCCTGCGGACCCTCCACGGCGCGGATGTCGGTGCGCGCCATGATGAGGAAGTTCGGGTCGCGTCGCGCATCGGCGGCCGCGCGGATGCGGCGCGTCGCGGTCTGCTCGTCGACGACGGCCTTGCCGTCGAGGTGCCCGCACCGCTTGGGGTTCACCTGATCCTCGATGTGCGCGCCGGCGAGCCCGGCGTCTTCGAGCGTCTGGATCGTGCGGGCGACGTTCATCGGCTCGCCGAACCCGGTGTCGGCGTCGATGATCGCGGGCAGCTCCGTCATCCGTGCGATCTGCTGTCCGCGCCCGGCGACCTCCGTGAGGGTCGTCAGGCCGATGTCGGGAAGCCCGAGGTCGGCCGACAGCACGGCGCCTGAGATGTAGACGCCCTCGAAGCCCTTGCGTTCGATGAGGCGCGCGCTGAGAGGGTGGAAGGCGCCGGGGAACCGCAGGAGCTCGCCCGACGCGAGCCGCTCGCGGAACAGTCGCCGCTTCTCGTGCGCCGGCGTCGTCGCGTACAGCATCAGAACAGCCCCTTCGGTGCGGGCGCCGACTCGAGCACACCGGCCCGCGCGACGATGCCGAGCTCGCGCACCTCTTCGGCGGACAGCTCCGGCAGGCGCTCGGCGAGCGCGAGGAACCGCTCGATCTCGGCGGGCTCGAGCACGGGCTCGGCCAGCAGGCGGAACTTGCGGACGTAGTCGCCCCGCGCGAACGGGCGGGCGCCCAGCGGGTGCGCGTCGGCGACGGCGATCTCGTCGACGAGCGTCGAGCCGTCGGCCAGCGTGATCTCGACGCGGCCGCCGAACGCCTTCTCGTTCGGGTCTTCCGAGTGGTAGCGGCGGGTCCATTCCGCATCCTCGGCGGTCGTGATCCTGTGCCACAGCGCGACGGTGTCGGGGCGCGCGGCACGCTCGGGCGCGTACGAGTCGACGTGGTGCCAGCCGCCGTCCTGCAGCGCGACCGCGAAGATGTACGGGATCGAGTGGTCGAGGGTCTCGCGCGAGGCCGTCGGGTCGTACTTCTGCGGGTCGTTGGCCCCGGAGCCGATCACGTAGTGGGTGTGGTGCGAGGTGTGCAGCACGATGGACGCGACGTTCGCGGGGTCGGTCAGCTCGGGGTGCTCACGGTGGAGCTTGCGGGCCAGGTCGATCCACGCCTGCGCCTGATACTCGGCCGAGTGCTCCTTCGTGTACGAGTCGAGGATGCCGCGCTTGGGCTCGCCCGGCGCGGGCAGCGGCACGTCGTATGCCGCGTCGGGGCCGTCGAGCAGCCACGCGATGATCCCGTCTTCGCCTTCGTAGATCGGGTTCGGCGACGTCTCGCCACGCATCGCCCGGTCGACGGCCTCGACCGCCATCTTTCCGGCGAAGGCGGGAGCGTGCGCCTTCCACGACGAGATCTCGCCCTTGCGGGACTGGCGCGTCGCGGTGGTGGTGTGCAGCGCCTGCGCGACCGCCTGCGAGATGGTGTCGACGTCGAGGCCGAGCAGCGTGCCGATGCCGGCGGCGGCGGACGGTCCGAGGTGCGCGACGTGGTCGATCTTGTGCTTGTGGAGGCAGATGGCGCGCACGAGGTCGATCTGGATCTCATAGCCGGTGGCGATGCCGCGCACGAGCGCCGCGCCGTCGGCGCCGACGTGCTGCGCGACGGCGAGGATCGGGGGGATGTTGTCGCCCGGGTGGGAGTAGTCGGCGGCCAGGAAGGTGTCGTGGTAGTCGAGCTCGCGCACCGCGACGCCGTTGGCCCAGGCCGCCCATTCGGGGCTCGTGCGGGTGTCGCTGCCGACGCCGAAGACCGTCGATCCCGCGCCGCCGCGGGACACGCCGTGGGCGAGCGCCTGTTCCCGCGCGGCGCTCACGGGAGCACGCGTGAGGGAGGCCGCGGCGACGGCGGCGTTGTCGATGACGCGGTTGATGATCATGTCGACCACGTCAGGCTCGACGGCGACCGGGTCGGCGGCCACCTGGGCGATCTTGTAGGCGAGCTGGTCCTCGCGGGGCAGCTGCTCTTCGCTGCGGTACACGCGGACGCGGTGGGTGACGGTCATGAGGCTGCCTCCAGGGAGTCGAGGATGCTGGTGAGCGCGTTGTGCAGGTGCACGTGGGTGGCGTGCGCTGCCAGGTCGGGGTCGCGTGCCGCGATGGCGGCCGCGATGAGCCGGTGCTCCCCCGCCGACGCCGCCAGCCGCGCGGGGTTGTCGCGCGCGAGGCGGCGCACCCGCACCAGGTGGGTGCGAACGGTGCGGAGCATCGAGGTGAGGTAGTCGTTGTCGACCGCCTCGTCGAGCGCCGTGTCGAAGCGCGCGATGAGACCGTAATAGCGGTCGAGGTCTCCGGCCGGCTCGACCGCGGAGAACTCGTCGGCGAGGGTCGCGAACACGTCGGCGGCGCCGCGGGCCGCCGCGATCCGCGCCGCTGTCTCCTCCAGCGCGCGCCGCACGGCGAACAGGGCGCGGATGTCGTCGGCGTCGATGTCGGTGACGACCGTCACCCGCGGAGAGACCTGCGCCACGAGTCCGTCGGCCGCAAGGCGCCCGAGCGCCTCACGCAGCGGGGTGCGGCTCACGCCGAGCCGCGCCGCCTGCTCGACCTCGCCGAGGACGGTGCCTGGGCGCAGGGCACCGGACTGGATCTCCTCGAGGAGCGCCCGGTAAGCGCGATCGCTGGCGCGCATGACTCGCTCCTCCTTCGGCCGACCTTCGCCTCCGCCCTCAGTGTATACATAAACGGCATCACTAAGCGTGAGATCGCACTTATCCCCAGCGAAGGTATACAGAACGGGCGCGCGCGATCGATCGACTACCGTCGAGGGGTGACTGATTCCGCCCCGTACACCGTGGCCACCGACGGCGCCTGCAAGGGCAACCCCGGCCCCACCGGATGGGCCTGGGTGGGCGAAGACGGGCACTGGGCCGCGGGGTCGCTCCCCGTCGGCACCAACAACATCGGCGAGCTGCTCGGCCTGCTCAAGGCCATCGAAGATCACGCCGACGTCGAGCACCTGATCGTGCAGGCCGACTCCAAGTACGCGATCGACACCTACTCGTCGTGGATGGACGCACACCGGCGCCGCGGCTGGAAGACCTCGACCGGCGCGCCCACCAAGAACCGCGACCTGCTCGAGCAGCTCATCGCCGCTCGCGATGCCCGCCGCGCCGCCGGACTTCCGGACGTCATGCTCGAGCACGTCCGCGGTCACCGCGGCCACATCCTCAACGAGTGGGCCGACGAACGCGCTGTGCGCGCGTCGGAGCACGCGGCATCCGGAAAGGCCAGCGCCTGGTCGTCGCTGGGCGGCCTGCACCCGCGGCTCGACGTGTCGAGCGCCCCCAGCCGCAAGCGCTGAGGCCGCGCGTCTCAGACGGTGCCCTCGTACAGCCCGATGTGATTGCCGTCGGGGTCGACGATCACCGCCCACCAGCTGGTCTCGCTGATGTTCCCCTTCGGCAGTGCGACCGAGCCGCCCGCGGCCTCCGCAGCGGCGATGACGTCGTCGATCGAGTCGACCTCGACGTACGACCGCGGCTGCGTGAAGCCCTCCGACCGAGGAGCCAGCCCGCCGCCGCTGATGCCGTTGGGGGCCCGCCACATCGGGTAGCCCTCGAAGCCGGGCATCTCCGCGATCTCCCAGCCGAACAGCTTCGAATAGAACTCGCCTGCGGCCTGCAGATCGGAGACGGGGATGTCGATGTGAGTGATGTCGCCGTGCGCCATGTCGGTGCCTCCTTGTGGACTCACCCGACAGTCTGAGCGCTCCCGCCGACACTCGCCAGAGGGGTGCGGACGGCACGAGTCACTGCACCGAGCGCAGGAGCTCCTCCAGCCGGTCGAGCGCGGGGCGCTGGCCCTTCACGAGTCGCTCCCTCGCCCGGGACACCGGCATCCATTCGACCCGGTCGACCTCGGGGAAAGCGCGGGTGCGTCCCGAACGCGGCGGCCACTCCAGCTCGAATGTGCCGAAGTCGAACTCGGATGCCGTGAAGTCGCGACCGTCGGCGACGAACACCACCACCTTCTTGCCCGACGAGTACGGGAACGTCCCGAGCTCGGCGTAGGGGGTGTCGGGCGGATCGACTCCGAGCTCCTCACGGAACTCGCGCTTCGCGGCATCCAGGGCCGGCTCGTCTTCGTCGAACTCGCCCTTGGGGATCGACCACGCGCCCTCGTCCTTGCCCTGCCAGTAGGGTCCGCCCATGTGCGCGACGAGCACCGACACCTCCCCCGCGTCTGCGGCGACGCGGTACAGAAGGATGCCGGCGCTCGTCTTCATGTCGTCGTCCGGTCGCGTCGCCCGATCAGGCCGGGCGGCTCTTCGGCGACACGGAGTACGTCTCCTCGACGTCCGAGACGATGACGGGCGCGAGAGCCTCGTCGATCGCGGTCATCGTGTCGCTGTCGAGCACGACCCCCGATGCCTTGACGGTGTCTTCGAGCTGCTCCGGACGCGACGCGCCCACGAGTGCGGCCGACACGTTCGGGTTCTGCAGCACCCACGCGATCGCGAGCTGCGGCATCGTGAGCCCCGCCTGCTCGGCGACCGGCTTGAGCTTCTGCACGGCTGCGAGCACGTCGTCTCTGAGGAACTGGCCGATGAAGCGCGCGCCGCTCTTCTCGTCGGTGGCGCGCGAGCCCTGCGGCAGGGGCTGGCCCGGCAGGTACTTGCCCGACAGCACGCCCTGCGCCATCGGCGACCACACGATCTGCGAGATGCCGAGCTCCTGCGACGTCGGAATGACCTTGCCCTCGATGACGCGCCACAGCGCCGAGTACTGGGGCTGGTTCGACACGAGCTGGAAGCCGAGCTCCGTCGCGAGGGCGTGACCCTCGCGCAGCTGCTCGGCGGTCCACTCGCTCACGCCGATGTAGAGCGCCTTGCCCTGGCGGACGATGTCGGCGAAGGCCTGCATCGTCTCCTCGAGCGGGGTCTCGTAGTCGTAGCGGTGAGCCTGGTACAGGTCGACGTAGTCGACGCCCAGACGTCGCAGCGAGCCGTGGATGCCGTCGAAGATGTGCTTGCGCGAGAGCCCCTGATCGTTGGGGCCCTTGCGGCCGATGGGCCAGTAGAGCTTGGTGAACAGCTCGAACTCGGCGCGGGGCAGGCCCTTGAGCGCCTCGCCGAGCACGACCTCCGCGGCAGTGTTCGCGTACGCGTCGGCGGTGTCGAACGACGTGATGCCGAGGTCGAGCGCCTTGTGCACCGTCGCCACCGCCGCGTCGTTCTCGACCTGTGACGCGTGGGTCACCCAGTTTCCGTAGGTGATCTCCGACACCTTGAATCCGCTGTTGCCGAGATAGCGATAGTTGACCATCCCTCCACGCTAGCGGCGTCGGCAGCCCTCAGGGGTCGTGGGGTCGTGGGATCGGCGGTCAGGCGACGGGCGCGGACGCCGCGGCGGCCGCCTTGTCTTCTTCGGTGGCGACGAGCTGACCGCAGGCGCCGTCGATCTCCTTGCCGCGGGTGTCGCGGAGCGTCGTCGGGATGCCGGCTTCGTTGAGGCGGCGCACGAACTCGTTCTGCACCGGCACCTCGGATGCCGTCCAGACCGACCCAGGGGTCGGGTTCAGCGGGATCGGGTTGACGTGCACCCAGCCGCGACCGCGGGCGTTGAGCTTCTCGGCGAGAAGGTCGGCGCGCCAGGCGTGGTCGTTCATGTCCTTGATGAGCGCGTACTCGATCGACACGCGGCGACCGGTCTTCTCGAAGTAGCCGCGTGCGGCGTCCAGCGCCTCGTCGACCTTCCAGCGCGAGTTGATCGGGATCATCTCGTCGCGCAGATCGTCGTCGGGAGCGTGCAGCGACAGGGCGAACGTGACCGGGATGTCCTCGGCGGCGAGCTTGTTGATCGCCGGCACGAGACCGACCGTCGACACGGTTATGCCGCGCGCGCTCATGCCGAGCCCGTGCGTCGGGTCGACCATCGTGCGCACGGCCTGCATGACGCGGCTGTAGTTGGCGAGCGGCTCTCCCATGCCCATGAAGACGATGTTCGTGACGCGCTCGCCCTTGTGGTGCGCGGGTCCGAAGCCGCCCTCGGCGATGAGGCGGTTGGCGCGCACGATCTGCTCGACGATCTCCGCTGCCGACATGTTGCGCGTGAGTCCCGCCTGGCCCGTGGCGCAGAACGGGCAGTTCATGCCGCAGCCGGCCTGGCTCGACACGCACAGCGTGATGCGGCCGGGGTAGCGCATGAGCACCGACTCGACGAGCGCGCCGTCGTGGAGCTTCCACAGAAACTTGATCGTGTCGCCCTTGTCCGTCTCGAGGCGGCGCACCTCCGTCAGGAGCGGCGGCAGCATCGCGGCGACGAACTCCTCACGACCGGCCGCGGGAAGATCGGTCATGGCCGCCGGGTCGGACGTGCAGTGCTGGAAGAAGTGCTTCTCCAGCTGCTTGGCGCGGAAGCCCGGCATCCCGAGTTCCTTGACCTTCTCGACCCGCTGCTCGGGGGTGAGGTCGGCGAGATGCACGGGAGGCATGCCCCGCTTCGGCGCGGCGAACTGCAGGAGCGGACGGCCGGAGGCGTCTTTCTGCTGCGTCCACCCCTCGGTGCGGGGGCGCACCTGACGCGGCCCGGTGCTGCGCACGGGCCCGGCATCGCGCACGGGGGTGGTCTCGGTCATTGCTCCAGGGTATCGAGCCTTGCTGAACATCCGCCGGAGCGGGAGCGAGCGCGCGGACCACGAGAGGCTCTCGCCGCCGCGAGCGCGCGGGAGTACGGTGGCGGCGTGGACGTGCGGCTGCCCGCGGAGCGGCGACATGGATGCCGCTGACCGCGCCGAACTCGAACGCCTCCGTCGCCGCGTGTTCGGGCCCGAAGGCGACGACTCGCCTGCGGTCTTGGAGCGGCTGGCCGTGCTCGAGGCGGAGCTGCATGCCGAGCCGCGCGCTCTCTCGCCGAGTGCTGAGCCCGAGCCGGACCCCCCACGGGAGCCGTCGCCGCCGCGTGCCCGCCCGCAGCGGCCCGACGCTCCTACGCCGTTGCGCACGGTCGTGACCCTGGCGGCGGTCGTCGTCGTGCTGTTCCTCGGCTTCCGGCTGATGGCGGAGCTGCCGAGCCCCGATCCCGTCGTGCGCACCGAGACCGTCACGGCCCGCGACGCCTACACGCTCGCGCGCGACACCGACGGCATCGTGATCGAGCGCCTGCCGCTGCGTCCGCCCGCGGTCGATCCCGACCCCGACGCCGAGCCGCCGTGGTTCCCGACGAGCGGCACCGTCGCCGAGGCGACGCACATCGCGACTCTCTATGGATGGGAGGTGTGGATCGCCGAGGCCGACGGCATCATCCAGCGCGAAGCGTGCCTGTCGGTCCGTCGCGAGGTGCTGGTGCGCGGACGCTGCGTGCCGGCCGTGCTCCGCGGGACCAACGCGCTGGCCGTCACCCTCCCCTACGACGCGTTCCCCGCCGAGCTCCGGCCCGCCGGCATGGAGGCGGACCAGCGCGTCGGCTTCTGGTGGGTGAGCGACGCGAGCGTGTACGTCGTGCTCGCCGACGAGGCTCCCCCGCCCCTCCGCTGACGCCCGGTCGCGGGGTCCGGTGCCGGTGTTCAGGGCGCATTCATCGGCGCTTGAGAGGATGAAGCGGTGACTTCATCTCCGGCATCCGCTCAGCGCATCGTGTTCATCGACGTCGACGGCACGATCCTCGAACACGGATCCGTCATCGCTCCCTCGACCGTGGCCGCCATCCGCACCGCGCGTTCCCGCGGGCACCTCGTGTACCTGTGCACCGGCCGGTCGCAGGGCGACATCCACCCCGATGTGCTCGAGATCGGCTTCGACGGGGCGATCACCAACGGCGGCGCCTTCACGGTCCGGGGCGACCAGGTCGTCTTCTCGCACACGATGCCGCGCGCCGACGTCGAGCGCCTGCTGGCGTACTTCGAGGAGCACGGCATCCACTACTTCCTGCAGACGAATCAGGAGGTCTTCGCGAGCCCCGGAGTGCTGGCGATGATGGCCGAGTTCACGCGCATTCGGGCGGAGCGCCGGGCGGAGGACCTCAAGCGCATCGGCGCCGACGACGAGGTGGCGGACGACCTGCTGGACGCCGTCCGCGATGCGAGCGAACGCTACCCGTCGGTCGAAGAGGCCGACCTCGACGCGATCGCCAAGGCCGTGTTTGTGAGCGAGCACTCCGACAGCGTCGACCGGGCGCAGCGCGACCTGGGCGACCGATTCCACGTGATTCCGGGAAGCATGCCCCTGCCTGGCGGCTCGAACGGCGAGATCTCGCTGCGGGGCGTCAACAAGGGCGCCGCGATCGTCGAGCTGCTCGAGCACCTGTCGATCGATCCGGCTGACGCCGTCGGGATCGGCGACAGCTGGAACGACGTCGAGATGTTCGAGGTGTGCGGCACCTCGGTGGCGATGGCGGCGGCCGATCCCGAGCTCCGGGCGCGCGCCGATCGCGTCACGACGGGCGTGCTCGACGACGGCGTCCGCAATGCCCTCGTCGCGCTCGGCCTGGCCTGACCCGAGCCGGGTCAGAGGAAGATGTCGGGGAAGAGCTCCGAATCGGGTGTGCCGGGCGTGGCCGCGTAGCCCGAGAAGTCGGTCACGCCGGCGTCGCGGAGCACCTGCTCGACGATGAGCGCCTCCCCGGAGCGCTCACGCGACGGCTTCGTGATCACCTCGTACGCGGCGTCGGCGTAGATCTCGGGGGTGCGGCTGACCTTCATCATCCGGTCGCCGCCGAGCGCGTACTTCACGGCGGCGGTCGCGATCGTCGTCTCGGGCCACAGGGTGTTGGCCGCGATGCCGCGGTCGGCGAACTCTGCGGCGATGCCGAGCGTCGCCATCGTCATCCCGAACTTCGCGAGCGAGTAGCCGGTGTGGGCCCCGAGCCACTTCGGCGTCGTGTTGAGCGGGGGCGACAGCGACAGGATGTGGGGGTTCTCGGCGTCGAGCAGGATGGGCAGCGCGGCACGGGACAGGAGGAATGTGCCGCGCACGTTGACGTCCTGCATGAGGTCGTACTTCTTCGTGGCGAGCTCCAGCGTGCCCGACAGGTCGATGACCGACGCGTTGTTGACGACGATGTCGATGCCGCCGAACTCGCCCTGTGTCTTGAGCACAGCGCCCGTGATGTCGTCTTCGCTGCGCACGTCGCCGACGATCGGGAGCGCCTGACCGCCCGCGGCGCGGATCTGCTCGGCGGCCGTGTGAACGGTGCCCTCGAGCTTCGGATGCGGAGTGTCGGTCTTCGCGAGCAGGGCGATGTTGGCGCCGTCGCGGGCGGCGCGCAGCGCGATCGCGAGGCCGATGCCGCGGCTGCCGCCCGACATCAGGATGGTCTTTCCGGCGAGGCTCATGACTGCTCCTTGTCGTGCTGCATGGACTCCTGCTGTCGGCGGGATGCCGCGGCGAACGCGGCTACGCGCGCCTTCGACTCCTCCGACTCGAAGCGCTCTCCGATCGAGCGCGCCTCGTCGTCGAGGTTCTCGGCGAACGTGCGGTGCGCACCGACGCGCACGAGCCGCTTCGCCTGGCCGTACGCGGCCGTCGCGCCGTCGAGCCACGTCCGCGCGACCTCGGCGGCGCGGGCGGCGGGGTCGTCGGAGAGCTCGGTGACCAGCCCCCAGTCGAGGGCCGTCTCGGCGTCGATCGTGACGTCCTGCAGCAGCAGTCGCAGGGCGCGACGCTGGCCGATCGCGGCCGGCAGGAGAGTGGAGACCCCGAGGTCGGGCGTGAGTCCGATGTTGGCGTACTTGCTGACGAACTTCGACGTCGGTGCGGCGATGATGCAGTCGGCCGTGAGCATCAGCCCGAGCCCTCCGCCCGCGACCGCGCCGTGCACGGCGGCGACCATGGGCTTGTCCGACTGGACGAAGGTGCGGATGCCTTCGTGGATCGTGCGCGCGGCGGCGGTGACGTCGGCTCCCGTCGCGCCCGAGGTGGCCATCTGGATGACGTCGCCGCCGGCGCAGAACGCGGGCCCGTTGGCGTCGAGGATGATCGCGGCGACCGTGGGGTCGGCGGTCACGTCGTGCGCGAGATCGCGCCACCGCTGCCCCATCTCGAAGCCCATCGCGTTGAGGGAGGCGGGCCGGTTGAACGTCAGCCGCGCGATCGCCCCTTCGCGCGTGTACAGGATCGAATCGCTCACTTCGGTGCCATCCGGATAGCGCCGTCGAGGCGGATCGTCTCGCCGTTGAGGTAGCCGTTGTCGACGATGCTCAGCACGAGCGAGGCGTACTCGTCGGGGCGGCCGAGCCGCTGCGGGTACGGCACCTGCTGCCCGAGCGACTCCTGAGCCGACTGCGGGAGGCTCGCCAGCATGGGGGTCTCCATGATCCCGGGCGCGATCGTGCAGACGCGGATGCCGTGGCGCGCGAGCTCGCGGGCGATCGGGAGCGTCATGGCGTGCACACCGCCCTTGCTGGCCGAGTAGGCGGGCTGGCCGATCTGCCCGTCGAAGGCGGCGACGGACGCCGTGTTGACGATGACGCCACGGTCGCCCGACGCGGTGGGCTCGGTGCGGCTGATCGCGGCGGACGTCTGAGCGATCACGTTGTAGGTGCCGATGAGGTTCACCCGGATGATGCGCTCGAAGTCGCCGAGCGGGGTCGGATTCCCCTCGCGATCGAGCACCTTGGCAGGGGGTGCGATGCCGGCGCAGTTGACGACGACGCGCAGCGGCGCGGCGGCCGTCGCGGTCTCGACCGCGGCGGCGACCTGCGCGGCATCCGTCACGTCGGCCGCGGCGAACGCTCCACCGAGCTCCGCCGCGACGTCAGCTCCAGCCGACGTCGGCAGGTCGACGATCACGACGTGGGCTCCGGCGGCGGCCAGCCGCCGCGCGGTGGTGAGGCCGAGGCCGCTCGCTCCTCCCGTGACGAGGGCCGATGCTCCGCTGATGTCCATGCGCTCTCCTTCGAACGTCGGTGGTATCGAGTCCACACTACGCGGGACTCCGTCTCACCCGAAGCGCGGGGGCTTGCCGCCATCCTGGCGGGAAGTTTGACTGATGTCATGCGCATCGAGGTCAAGCGGGTGTTCGACGAGCCCGGTCCGGGCGACGGCTTCCGAGTTCTCGTCGATCGGCTCTGGCCGCGCGGCGTCAGCAAGGAGCGCGCCGCGATCGATCTGTGGGCGAAGGATGCGGCGCCTTCCACCGAGCTGCGCAAGACGTTCCACTCCGGCATGCCGTGGGAGGACTTCGCTGCCGCGTACGAGCGGGAGCTCGCCGAAAGCACCGCGCTGACCGAGCTGCGGCTGGAGCTCGCCGAGCACGATGTCGTGACCCTCGTCTATTCCGTCAGCGACGCCGAGCGCAATCACGCCCTCATCCTGCGCGAGGCGCTCATCGAGGGCTCCGGCGCGTAGGACGCGCTGCGGAGGCTCGGCGTCGTGGCCTCGTCGCGGGGGGCCGGCTGACGCCCGGTGCGCTCTACAGGTCGCTGTCGCGCACCACGACGACCTTGCCGACCGTGTGGCCGGCCTCGGCCCACGCGAGCGCCTCGCTCGCCTCAGCGAGGGGCCACGTGCGCTCGACGTGCGGGGTGAGAGAGCCGGATGCCGCGAGCTCCAGCAGGCCTTCGGTGACGGCGGTCCGCGTCACAGCGGTGATCGGACGGATGCGGGCGCGCACGAACAGTGCGGCCAGCATCCGCGGGATCGGGCCGAGGAGGTTCTCGCCGCTTCCCCCGACGAGCGCGACGACTCCCGTGCGGCGGCGGCCGTCGGTGCGCAGCAGATCGCGAAGCACACGCAGGGGCGGCTCTCCGGCGATGTCGATGATCGCGTCGAATGAGGCCGGCGGCAGACTCGCGAGATCGGTCGTGCGGTAGTCGAAGGCGCGGTGGGCGCCCAGCCGGTGCAGCAGCTCGTCGGCGCGCGCCCCCGCCGTCGCCCACACTTCGGCGCCACGCGCGGCGGCGAGCTGCACCGCGAACGTGCCGACTCCGCCGCCGGCTCCGACGACGAGCACGCGGTCGCCCGCGCCGACGCGACAGGCGTCGAGGGCGGTGACGGCCGTGTTGCCCGCGATCGGGAGCGTGGCGGCGGTCACGGCATCCACCGCCTCCGGCACAGGCGAGAGCCGGTCGGCGCGCAGGACGGCGAAGTCGGCGAGGGTCTCGCTTCCGGCGCCGACGACGCGGTCGCCGATGGCCAGCCCCGCCACGCCTGGCCCGAGCGCCACGACGGTGCCCGCGACATCCATCCCTCGCCCGGGAACGCGGGGCCGACGGATGCCGAAGAACAGACGCAGCAGCGGCGGGGTGCCGCGCAGCAGGTGGACGTCGGCCGCGTTGAGCGATACGGCGTCGACCCGCACGAGCACCTCGCCCTCGGCGGGCCGCGGGACGGCGACGGATTCGGCCGCGATGACATCGGCCGAGCCGTAGGAGTGCTGCCGCCACACGGTCATCGTGCCCGGGGGCGTGAGCTGTTCCATGTCAGTCCTCCGAGTCGGACGGGTAGGAGAAGACGTCGTCGAGGGGCGCCCCGAAGACGCGCGCGATGCGGAACGCCAGCTCGAGCGTCGGCGAGTACCGCCCCTGCTCGATGGCGATGAGGGTCTGGCGGGTGACGCCGATCCGCCGGGCGAGCTCAGCCTGGGTCATGTCGCCGTGCGCGGCACGCAGAGAGCGGATGTCGTTGGTGACACGCGTGGGCTTGACCATCAGATGAGCCCGCGGCGGTAGGCGACGACCTTGGCGATGCCGCCGACGAGCGCCGACAGCGCGAACCCGAAGAAGACGGCGTTCGCGATCCAGAAGGTGTCGGCTTCGACGGCGCAGAGCGCGATGGCGCCGAGGCCGCCGATCGCGGTGAACGCCTGTCCGACCCGATCGCCCATGCGGGCGATGTCGCGGTCGCGCTGGTCGGAGCGGCCGACGCCCTCGGGGTCGCGCATGCCCGCGAGGATCCCCCACAGGATGCTGAGGACGATCGTGCCGAGGATGCCGCCGCCGATCGCCCACAGCAGGAGCGGGACCCAGTCGACCTCTTCGAGCGGCCCGCCGCCGGCCGCCTGCAGGACGGCGATGACGTAGACGGGCAGGACGACGGCCATCACGATCAGGCCCGCCCACGTGTTGCGTTCTTCGTATACCACGATGACCCCCGGTCCGCTCGAACCTGTCCGCCCGACGCATGTCAAGAATTGTTTACACGCTGAGCGTGCCACTCCTGTCACGCCGTGTCAAGGATTCTTTACACATCCGTCTGTGCCTGCACGGGGCAGGATGGATGCCATGTCGATCCCGTCCGGAGAGCTGCTCGTGCCCGACCGCGTACGAGTCCTCGCACGGGGCGCGGCCGTCTTCGCCGTCTGGCGGAACGAGCTCGGGGGAACGACGTTCCGCACCGACGACGGCCGCTTCATCAAGCACCAGCCGCGAAACGCCGAGACGAGCGCGGCCGGCGAGGCGGAGCGGCTGACGTGGGCGGCACCGCACGTGCGGGTGCCCCGCGTCATCGAGTGGGGCGCCGACGACTCCGAGGAGTGGATGGTCACCGCCGCCCTCCCCGGCACCTCTGCCGTCGGGTCCCGCTGGGCGGCCGATCCCGCCGTGGCCGTACGCGCCGTCGGCGAAGGGCTCCGTGCGCTCCACGACAGCCTGCCCGTCGACGACTGCCCCTTCGACTGGAGCGTGCCGGTGAGGATCGACAAGGCCGCACGTCGCGGCATCCGCCTTCCCCCCGAGCTGCACACTCCGCCGCCGATCGACCGCCTCGTCGTCTGCCACGGCGACGCCTGCTGCCCGAACACCCTGCTCGACGACGACGGACGCTGGGTCGCGCACGTCGACCTGGGGTCGCTGGGCGTCGCCGATCGATGGGCCGACATCGCGGTCGCGGCGATGAGCACGACATGGAACTACGGTCCGGGATGGGAAGACGCGCTCTACGAGGCCTACGGCATCGAGCCGGATGCCGAGCGCATCGCCTACTACCGGGCCCTGTGGAATGAGACCTGAGGGGAACGGGACCTGAGGGGAACGAGACCTGAGGGGAACGGGACCTGAGGGGAACGAGACCTGAGGAGAACGAGACCTGCGGGGAACGAGACCCGAGGGGAACGCGACCTCGTGACCCGCGTCAGGACGGGCCGAGGATGAAGTTCCACGTGCCGGCCGCGACCGCCGCCGACACGGCGAGCGCCGAGATGGCGGCGCCGATCGCGACGAGCAGCCATTCGCGGACGCCGAAGGTTGACTCGCGTGCCCAGGTGCGCCGCACAGGGGCGCCGAAGCCACGCGCCTCCATCGCGGTCGCGAGCTTGGAGCCGCGCCGTATCGACAGCACGAGCAGCGCGAACGCCATGCCAAGGAACCGTCGGATGCGGCCGTGGTCGGCCACGCCGCGGGCGCGCCTGGCCAGCTCGAGAGCGCGCCAGTCGTCGAGGAACAGCCCGACCATCCGCAGTCCCGCCAGTGCGCCCAGCACAAAGCGGGCGGGAAGCCGGGCGATCTGCGCGAGACCGTCGGCGAGGTCGGTGGGGTCGACCGTCACGAACAGGACGACCGACGGAAGGGCCACCGCGAGCACGCGGAAGAAGGTCGCGACAGCCAGCGCGAGCGATCCCTCGCTGATGCGCACGACGAACCATTCGACGTAGACCTCGCCGGAGGTCTCGCCGTAGAGGGCGATCGTGAGGGCTGCGAGCGGTGCAGCGAACCAGACGGGCAGCGTGCGCAGCCAGAACTCGCGCCAGCCGAGGCCCGCGAACGCGAACAGCAGGCACTCGAGAGCGAACGCGACGGCAGCAGACAGCCAGTCGAGGGTCAGCACCAGCGGAACGGCGATGAGTCCGCTCGCGGCGAGCTTGGCCACCGGGTTGATGCGAGCGACGGCGCCCGTGCGTGCGCGTGCATCGAGAAGGGTCATGCGCCACGCTCCTCGGCCCGGGCGGCGAGCGCGAAGCGGCGGGCCCGCAGCGCGTCGACGACGGCCTCGTCGTGCGTGATCGTGACGATCGCCGTGCCGTCGTCGCGCAGGCGAGCCAGCAGGTGCACGAGCTCCGACCACGTGCGGGCGTCCTGACCGAACGTGGGCTCGTCGAGCACGAGCACCCGCGGCGCGGTCGCGAGGGCCGCCGCGACCGTCAGGCGGCGCTTCTCGCCACCCGACAGCGTGTAGGGGTTCGCGCGCGCGAGGGCCGCGAGTCGCAGCCGCTCCAGCAGCTCGTCGACGCGCACCGCCATCTCGGCCGGCGAGAGACCCAGCGCACGCGGGCCGACCTCGAGCTCCTCGCGCACCGTTCGAGCGAGCAGCTGGTGCTCGGGGTCTTGGAACACGGTGCCGATGCGGGTGAGCAGGTCGCGGGAGCGCCAGCGGATCGGCTCGGGTCCCAGCCCGCCCGCGAGCCCCGCGGATGCCGCCAGCCGGCCTCCGGCGGCAGGCAGAAGACCGGCGAGGGTGAGTCCGAGGGTGGACTTGCCCGCGCCGTTGGGGCCGACGATCGCCAGCGCCGTGCCGGCGTCGACGGCGAGGTCGACGTCGGAGGCGACGACCGTCCCCCGCACCCGCTCGACCGCGAGGTCCTGCGCCGTGAGCAGCGGCGCAGCGCCCGCTTCGCGAGGGGCGGGGGGAGGCGGGACGGCGTGCGGAACACCGGGCACCCACACGCCGGCGGCGGCGAGCTCGGCCCCGCGCCGCCCGAGCACTTCGTGCGGTGAACCGTCGGCGACGACGCCGCCCTCCCCCAGCACGATCACGCGGGAGACGACGGGGAGCCACACGTCGACACGGTGCTCCACGACGACGAAGGTCGCGCCGGTGGCGTCGAGCGCGCGGCCGACGGCATCCCGGACTTCGGCCACGCCGTGGGGGTCGAGGTTGGCGGTCGGCTCATCGAGCAGCAGGAGGCCGGGACGCATCGCGAGCGCGCCGGCGAGCGCGAGCCGCTGCTTCTGGCCTCCCGACAGCGCCTTGGTGGGACGGTCGAGCGGCACGTCGAGGCCGACCGCGTCGAGCGCCGCCCCCACCCGCTGCCAGATCTCGTCGCGCGGCACGCCCAGGTTCTCGCAGCCGAACGCGACGTCGTCGCCGACGCGCGCCAGGATCACCTGCGAGTCGGGGTCCTGAAGCACGAGCCCGGCGCGACCGCGCACCGCCGTGGCGGGCTGGCCGTCGACCAGCAGCTCGCCATGGGACTCGCCCTCGTCGTCGCCGCCGAGCACGCCCGCCAGGCCGTGCAGCAGCGTCGACTTTCCCGCCCCCGAGGCACCCAGCAGCAGCACCCGCTCGCCGGGCTCGATCGCGAAGGTCACGTCGTCGAGAGCCCAGGCGCGCCGCGAGGCGTGGCGCCAGCCCCAGCCGTTCGCCGAGACCCGCGCCGGCGCGATCATCGTGCTCCTCAGACCAGTTCGCGGCGCTCGCGACCCGACGCGAAGCGGTCGAGCGCGCCGGTGGCCGCGAGTCCGCGCATCAGCACCCACGAGAGGGCTCCCGCGATCACGGCGCCCGACAGGGTCGAGCTGATGAGGTAGACCACCGTGAACACGGCATCCGCCCCGGGGTACCAGAGGATCAGGTTGTTCACCGCTCCGAACAGCGCCGCCCCCGCGCCCGCGAGCACCGCCACCGGCAGCGACCACACGCGATAGAAGAACAGCAGGAACACGATCTCCGCGCCCAGGCCCTGCACGAGACCGGCCTCGATCGTGAGGAAGCCGCCCCACTCGTTGCCGATGAGCGCCGACAGCACGGCCGCGAGCGTCTCGGTGTAGAGCGCCGCGCCCGGCTTGCGGATGATCAGCGCGCCGAGCACGCCGGCGAACAGCCAGGGGCCGTCGAGCAGTCCCTGCAGGCCCGGCAGCAGCGGCACGAGCAGCGCCTTGGGCGCCTGGTAGCCGAAGCCCCACAGCCAGAAGATCAGTCCGGATGCCACGGCCAGCACACTGGCGACGACGATGTCGACGACGCGCCAGCGCAGGCGGCTCGTGATCTTGGGACGATCGGTGGACGGATACGCGGATGCGTGCATGTGTCTCTCCTCCCTGCGCCGGCATGATCCGGATCAGGTTCGACGGTCGAAGCGTGGATCGCTTCCTCTCAGCCCGGCTCACCGGACTCCCGTGGTTACTGTCGATGAGTATAGCCATGTGTGCTCGCGGTACCTTGGTCTGCGTGACTTCGTCGGATGCTCCCCCCACGTCCAGACGCGCACTCCGAGCCCAGGCCGAGCGAGAGCGCGCAGCTGCGGCTGCCCAGCGCGGCTCGGCGGATGACGCGCAGGCGGCATCCGCCTTCGCCGCCGCCTACGAGGCCGAGGCCCGTGCCGTCGGCGTCGATCGCGCCCCCGAGGCCGAGCCTGCGCCCGTCTCTGCGCCTGCGCCTGTCGCCGTGCCCGCGCCTGTCCCCGCGCCCGTGCCTGCGAGTGCGTCGGTGCCCGCCGCTGACGAGACCGCGGCCACGGCGCCCGAGGCGGCGCCGCAGCGGGTCGCGCTCGCGTGGGTCGACCCCGACGTGATCGCCGGTCGCCGCGCGCCCGCCGACCTCGCGGCTGCGTCGAGCGGCTTCGTGCCCGTGCTCCCCGAGATCATCTCCCCGCGCCGGTCGGCGAAGGGCGCGCTCGCCTCGCTCGCCGTCGTCGTGGCGCTCGCCGGCGGCTATACGGCCGCGACCCAGCTCTGGACGCTCGACAGCGTGACGCCCGTCGTCACGCAGGCCGACGACGTCGTGGCCGTCGCCGCGCCCGCCTCGCAGGTGTCATGGCCCGACGACGGCGTCGCGGCCGTCGGTGTGCGCGGCATGGGGCACACCCTGGCGTCGACCGCCGATGCGACCACCATGGCCAGCATCACCAAGCTCGTGAGCGTGCTCATGGTGCTCGACCAGTCGCCGCTCGAGCCGGGCGAGCAGGGGCCTGCGCGCGAGATCGTCTACGACGACCGCGTCGACTACTGGGGCTTCATCAATCGCGGCGAATCGGCACTCGACGTGCCCGTCGGCGTGACCCTCTCGCAGTACCAGCTCATGCAGGGCGCCCTCATCGCGTCGGCCGGGAACTACACCAAGATGCTGACGCAGCAGCACTGGGCGACCGACGAGGAGTTCGCGGCCGCCGCGGCCGAATGGCTCGCCGAGAACAGGCTCGACGGGCTCACCGTCGTCGAGCCCACGGGCATCGACCGGGGCAACACGGCGGATGCCGCATCCCTCATCCGTCTCGCCTCTCTCGCGCTCGCCGACCCCGTCGTCGCGGAGATCGTCGCGACCGAACGCGCCGAGATCCCCGGTATCGGCGAGATCGAGAACACCAACCCGATCCTCGGCGACGACGGCATCGTCGGCATCAAGACGGGCGGGCTCATCGGCAGCTACAACCTGCTCGCGGCGCGCGAGGTGACGGTCGGCGAGACGACGGCGTACGCGATCGCCGCTGTGCTCGACCAGCCCACCGAAGGCCTGCGCGGCACGGAGGCGGCGAAGCTCCTCGACCAGGTGGCCGACGAGCTGTCGACACCCACGACCCTCGCGGCCGGCACGTCGATCGGCAGCGTCTCGACGGCGTGGGGCACGGATGCCGAGATCCTCACGGCCGGCGACGCGCCCGTGATCCTGTGGAACGAGGCGCGGGTCGAGGCTGACACGGTCATCGAGCTCGGCGGAGCCCGCGACAAGGGCGACACCGTCGGCGAACTGCGCCTCGAGGGCCCCCTCGACTCCTCCCAGACCGAACTGGTGCTGTCGGCCGACCTCGGCGAGCCCGACATGTGGTGGCGCTTCACGCATCCGCTCGAGCTGTGGGGCTTCGTCGACTGACGCCCTGGTCAGACTGACACCCTGGGTCAGAACGGCCAGACGAGCGGGACGTACAGCACCGCCACCGCGAGGAACACGAGAGTGAGCGGCAGTCCGAGCCGCCAGTAGTCGCCGAACCGGTAGCCGCCCGGCTGCATCACCATGAGGTTGACGGGCGTCGCGATCGGCGTCAGGAACGCCGCCGCCCCCGCCACTGTCAGCGCCATCATGAACGGAAGCACGCTCACGTCGAGTCCCTGCGCCACGGCGACCGCGATCGGTGCGACCACCAGCACCGTCGCGACGTTCGAGATGAACTGGCCGAGCACCATCGTGAGCACGCACAGCACGAGCAGGGCCAGGTGCGGCGAGGTCGATCCGATGACGGCGATCACGGCATCCGCGACCATTCCCGCCGCGCCCGTCGAGATGAACGCGGTCGACAGCGGCACCATGCCGGCGATCAGGATCACGGTGGTCCACGAGATCGCCCGGTACGTCTGCGGGATGGTCAGCACGCGCGTCAGGATGAGCGCGCCCGCCGCGAGCAGGCCCGCGACGGTGGGCGGAACGAGACCCGTCGCCAGGAGCACGATCATCGCGGCGAGGATGACGAGCGCGCGACGGGCGCCCCGCCCGAGCGGCACCGCCCGCTGCAGCGACTGCGGCGCGGTCACCGCGATGACGTCGGGAGAACGCGCGTAGCGCTCAAGCGCATCCCACGGGCCCTGCACGAGGACGGCGTCCCCCGCCCGCAGCGTCATGGATCCCGCGACCGCGGTGCCGCGCGACGAGTTCGGCCCCTCGTCCTCTCCACGCCGCAGCCCCAGGATCACGAGATGCTCGTCGCGCGTCGTCATGCCCGGGGACACGGTCTTGCCGATGAGCGTCGACCGGGGAGCCACGAGCACCTCGAGCGCGCCTTCGCGGGCGCTGAACAGCGTCGAGGTGTCGAGGTCGACCTGGTAGCTCTCGCGCAGCGTCTTCGCGTGCGTGCGGGCATCGGGCGCCGATTCGGAGAAGTGCTCCGGCTCCCGGTCGGGCAGTGCCCGGCCGCCGAGCACGACCACGATCAGCGTCGTCAGCAGCACGAGCGGGGCGCCCGCCAGCGCGAACTCGAAGAAGCCGAAGGACCGCCCGCCCGCGGATGCCGCGGCATCCGACACGATGATGTTCACCGGCGTGCCCGTCAGGGTCAGCAGTGACCCCGCGCTCGCGGCGAAGGCGAGCGGGATGAGCATCTTCGACGGCACGATGCCCGCCCGCACGGCGACCACGACCACCACGGGCAGCAATGACGCGACCGCCCCGTTGATGCTGATGAACGCGGCGAGCGCGGCGGCCATGAGCGCGACGATCATCGTGAGCCGGCCGCGGCCGGTGCCCGCCCGCGTGATCACCTGATGCCCGAGCCACGCGGTGACGCCCGTCGCGTCGAGCGCCTCACTCACGACGAACAGCGACGCGATGAACACGACAGTCGGGTCGCCGAGCCCCGCGAGCGCCTCCGGCAGCGTGAGCACGCCGGTGGCCCACAGCGACAGCGCCACGCCGAGCGCGACCACGGCGAGCGGAATGCGCGAGCTGACGAACGCGATGACGGCCGCGCCGAGGATGAGGAACACCCAGGATGCAGGTTCCATGCTCTGACTCTACGGGCGTCGCGCCGCCTGCCTCCCCTGCTCCCCCCCGCGCTGTCTGCGGCGGCCGGCGGCTAGACGAAGCGGACGGCCTGCTGCAGCCGGGTGCGCACGTCGAACAGCTCGTTGCCGCCGATCTCGCGCGCTCCCGTCACTCCGCGGCGGAGCACCGTGGCGAGGGCCGACCGGCCGACGACCGCGACGTGCAGTCCGCGCACCCGGCCGAGCTCGTCGATGGCGGCCGACACGTCCTCATCGGGCAGCACGACGATCGCGCCGCTGAACTTCACACGGGCGGCGCGCGCGATCGAGCGGGCGTGGGCGACGAGGCTCGCGACGGGCGCACCGCTCACGGCATCGCCGATCAGCTCGCCCCGCCGCGTGCGCACGGGGCCGCCGAAGTCCTCCGAGAGCACCGCGTAGAGCCCGCTCGGCCCGAGAACGATGTGGTCGAGCTTCGCGTCGGGGTCGCGCGGGTCGGCCCCCACGTCGTGCCACACGGTGTACCCCATGCCCAGATCGGCGACGATGCGCGCCGTCGCCTCCTCTGCCAGCGCGTCGGCCAGCAGTCGCCTCACCTCGCGGGGCGCGCCGCGCACGAGCGCGGGGTCGTAGGGGTCTTCGAGCGTCACGCCGCGCCCCACCCACTCGCGCATCAGGGTGAGGTAGCGCTCGCGGCGCCATCCGCCCGGCTGCCCGAACGACCGGGCGCGCGGCCGGGTGTCGGCGGGAGCGGATGCCGGACGCCACACGGGCGCGTCAGGAGCATACGACGTCGCCTGTGCGCCGAAGCCGTGTCCGCGGTCGTAGGCGGCGCGGGCCTCCGGAGTGCCGACGAGCTCCCATGCGCGCTGCACCTGCACGAACATCGCGGCGTCGCCGCCGGTGTCGGGGTGGGTCTGCCGCAGCCGCAGCCGGTAGGCCCGCCGCAGCGTCTCCTCGTCGGCGTCGGGTGCGACGGCGAGCACCTCGTAGGCCGAGGCCGAGAGGGGACTGTCGAACACGTCAGCCCCAGAGCGGGACGTCGGGCGTATAGGCGAGCGCCTGGGCCCCGAGGTCGGCAGGCAGATCGGTCAGGGATGCCGGCTTCCACCGCGGCGAGCGGTCCTTGTCGACGAGCTGGGCACGGATGCCCTCGACCAGGTCGGGCTGCGTGTGCGCGAACCACACGACGAGACAGAACTCCTGCGCGAGCGCCGACCGCAGGTCGGGCAGCTCGCGCGCGTTCCGGATCGCGGCGAGCGTCACGGCCAGCCCCGTGGGCGAGAGCTGCTCGAGCGTCTCGGCTGCCTTGGCCGCCTCGGGCTCCGGGCGGTCCCGCAGTCGCTCGATGATCTCGGCGACGGTGTCGGCGGAGAACGCCTCGTCGATCCACACCCGGGCCTGCTCGAGCCGGGATGCCGGAGCGGTCTCGTCGAACAGGAGCACGAGCTCGGTGGGCGTGTGCGGATCGGCGCGCGTGATGAGCGCGTCGTGCAGGTCGCCGAGGCGCTCCGACGGCACGAAGTGATCGGCGAACCCGGCATGGATGGCGTCGGCGGCATCCATCGACGCGCCCGTCAGGCCCAGATACTCGCCCAGGCGGCCCGGCGCGTGGGCCAGCAGCCACGTGCCACCGACGTCGGGGGTGAAGCCGATGCGGGTCTCGGGCATCGCGAGCTTCGAGCGCTCGGTGACGACCCGCACCGCGGCGTGCCCGGCGAGGCCGATGCCGCCGCCCATCGTGATGCCGTCAGCGAGCGCGACGATCGGCTTGGAGTACTCGGCGATGCGGGCGTTGAGGGCGTACTCGGTGCGGAAGAACTCTGCCGTGTCGTCGGGTCGTCCGCCGACGATCTGGTCGTAGAGGCCGCGCACGTCGCCGCCCGCGCACAGGCCGCGCTCGCCCGCGCCGTCGAGCATCACGATCTGGATGTCGGAGTCGCGCTCCCACTCGTCGAGCGCCGCGGCAAGCGCCTCGATCATGTCGAGGTCGAGCGCATTGATCGCCTCGGGGCGGTCGAGCGTGAGGTGCCCGACGCTGTGGTCGCGCACGGCGCGCACGCGCTGTCGCGGCTGCGGGGATGACGACGAGACGGGGTGCGGCACTGCAGGCGGGACGTCGGAAGGATTCACGCGATCACGCTACCCGACGGCGGCAGCCCGAGCCCCCGGCTGATCAGGGCCGCGCCGACACCCGGACGCCCGAGTTCCCGCACACGACGGCCTCGATCGGCCAAGATTGAAGAGACTGCCCCCGAGATGAGAGGCCGCCCATGCCCGAAGGACACGTCCTCGAGTTCACCGGCGTGACGAAGCGATTCGGCGCCGTGACGGCAGTCGACGACTTCACCGCCCGTGTCGACCCCGGCGTGGTGACCGGTTTCCTCGGCCCGAACGGGGCAGGCAAGACCACGACGCTCCGCCTCCTGCTCGGGCTGATCTCTCCGACCCGCGGCTCGGCGACCATCGGGGGCAGGCGCTACGCGCAGCTCTCGCACCCCCTCCAGACGGTCGGCGCCGCGCTGGAGGCGTCGAGCTTCCACCCCGGACGCACCGCCGCGAACCACCTGAAGGTGTATGCGCAGGCCTCCGGCATCCCGGTCTCGCGCGTCGACGAGGCGCTCGGCGTCGTCGGACTCGCCGACGTCGGCGGACGCAAGGTCGGCGGCTTCTCGCTCGGCATGCGCCAGCGCCTGGGCCTCGCCTACACGCTGCTGGGCGACCCGGGCGTTCTCGTGCTCGACGAGCCCGCGAACGGCCTCGACCCTGAAGGCATCCGCTGGCTGCGCGGCTTCCTGCGCGACCTCGCCCGGCAGGGACGCACCGTGCTCGTCTCGTCGCACCTGCTCGCCGAGGTGCAGCAGACCGCCGAGGCGCTGCTGATCATCTCGCGCGGCCGCCTCGTCTTCCAGGGCTCGATCGGAGACCTCACCGCCGCCGACGAATACGCCACCGTCGTCGACTCCCCCGACCGCGACGCCCTGGCGGCAGCGCTCACGGCAGCAGGCCTCTCGCACGAGGTGCTCCGCTCGGGACTGACGGTGCGTGGCGCCGACCCGGCGACCGTCGGGGCGGTCGCGGCGGCCGCCGGCATCGCGCTGTCGGCGCTGCAGCGTCGCGGCCCGGCGCTCGAAGAGGTGTTCCTCGATCTCGTCAACGGCGTGCGCGTGCACGAGTCGGCGGGCGCGCCGGTCGCCGCCGCGGAGGCGGAGCCCGTGCCGACCGAGACCCCCGAGCCGGGTGACTCGACGGAGGTCGCCGACGCAGAGACGGCACCCGAGGCGAGCGCCGACGGGGAGCCGAAGGCGGAGGTCGACGGCGCTGCAGTCGCGGACGAAGACCCGCGCGCCGACGCCGACGTCGAGCCCACGACGGACGAAGAGGTCGAGGGAGAAGCCGGTGCGGAGGGAGCCGAGCCCGAGTCGCTCGATGTCGCACCGACGTGGGACGCGGGACAGCCGACGACGGAGGCCGACCTCGAGGCCGACCGGTTCTTCTCGCAGTACGACTCGCCCGACGGGCCTCCCGCTGCGGACGGCATACCCGAGTCCGAACCCGAATCCGGTCCCGAAGCCGATACCCACAGCGACGACGAAGGCGGTGAGCAGCGATGAGCCTCGCCCGTGCCACCCGCTCCGAGCTGACCAAGCAGTTCTCGACATCCCTGTGGTGGGTGCTCGCGATCGTCCTCGTCGCCTACCTCGGCTTCACGGCCGGCGGGCTCGCCGCGACGCTCGGCGCCGTGGCATCCGGGGTGCTCTCCGACAGCGCGACGGGCGGCGCACTTCCGGGCGAGACGCTCCCGCCGATCATCTACAGCATCGCGACATCGGTGGGGTACATCTTCCCGCTGCTGATCGGCGTGCTCGTCGTGACCGGCGAGTTCCGTCACAAGACGCTCACGCCCACCTTCCTCGCCACGCCGCGCCGCGGCATCGCCCTCACCGGCAAGGCGCTCGCGGGTGTTGTGATGGGCGTCCTCTACGGCGTGCTCGCACTCGTCGCCACCGTCGGCCCGGGCGCGGGCCTCCTGGCCGCGTTCGGCGAGCCGACGGCGCTCGACGAGCCCGAGACCTGGGCGCTGCTGGGCCGCATCGTGGTCGCCTTCGTCGTATGGGTGCTCATCGGCATCGGCGTCGGCACACTCGTGCGCAACCAGATCGGCGCGGTCGTCGGCGTCATCGCGTTCACGCAGTTCGTCGAACCCATCGTGCGCACCGTCGCGGGCTTCATCGGAGGCGTGGGCGACGTCATCCGCTTCCTGCCGGGCGCCGCCTCCGACGCGCTCGTGGGCGCGAGCATCTACTCGACCTTCGCTGAGGCGGCGGGCGGTGCGGCGCCGCTCGACTGGTGGGCCGGCGGGCTCATCCTCCTCGGCTACGCGGTCGTGTTCCTCGTGCTCGGCGGACTGCTCAGCTGGCGGCGCGACGTCGCCTGAGCGAGATCACCCCGCCGGCGCGACCGTCGGCATCCGCTCAGGCGGGCGATGGCCGCGGCGCCGGCCGTCGGCGCGACACCGGGCGACGCACCGGGACGGCGCCGGTGACGATGTCCGACACTTCTGCCGGGCGCGCGTCGGTCTCGAGCTGCAGCGCCTGCACGAGGGCGAGGCCATGCCGCGTCGACAGCACGACGCGCTGATACTCCTGGCCCTCCACGGCCTCGGGCTCGAGGTCGATGACGACGGCGGAGCGCTTGCGGCGCACGATCACGAAGTCGGTGCCGCCCGCGGAACGCCACGTTCCCATGGCGACGACGCCGGGCACATGCGTTCCCGGGCTCGGCACCCCCCGCAGCCATGTCCACGGGTCTTCGGTGAGCTGCACCTTGGCGATGTGCGAACGTTCGATGCGAAGACTGCCCGCGTGGAACGACAGGGCCCGTTCCCAGGGGGTGAGCACGACCTCGAGCTGCGCGGAGTCGAGCAGCAGAGTCACCATGTGATCAGTCTGCCAGCGTCACCCCGGGCGTTTGCTCACAGACCGGCAACAATCCGGCGACGTGACACGCCGGATCAGGAGCCGAAGCCGTCGCGCACCGCGAACTCGTCGGTCGCGTGCGGCAGCGGGAAGCTCGACACTGCGGCGATGAGGCCGTCGACGGTCTGCTCACGGGCGACGACGCTCACGCCCAGGCCCGCCTTGCGTGCGTCTTTCGCCGTACGGGGGCCGATCGCGGCGATGACCGTCTCGGCCGGGATCTCGGGGAACTGCTCGTGGACCTGCTCGGCGACCGATCCGCTCGTCACGAGGATCGCGTTGATGCGGCCGGACTTCACGTCGGCGGCGACCTTCTCGGACACCGGAACGCCCACCGTGCGGTAGGCGACGACGCTGTGCACGTCGTGACCGGCTTCTGTGAGACGACGGGTGAGAACGGGCTTGGCGATCTCGCTGCGCAGGGTCAGGATGCGGCGGGGTTCCGGCTCGAGTGCGATCAGCTGCGACGCCATGCCGGCAGCGGAGTTGTCTTCGTCGGGCACCAGGTCGACGCGGTAGCCGACGGCCGTGAGCGCCGCGGCGGTCGTCTCACCCACAGCGGCGACCTTCGTGTTCGCGGGGATGGTCGCCCGGTAGGCGTACAGCACGTCGACGGTCGTGGCGCTCGTGAGGGTGACCCAGTCGAACTGCCCAGCGGCGAGATCGGCGAGCGCCGTCTCGAGCGTGGCCTGGTCGATCGACGGGGCGAAGTTGATGAGAGGCGCGATGACCGGGGTCGCCCCCTGGGCGCGGAGCGTGGCGGCGACGGAGTCGCCCCACGGACCGCCCCGCGGAACGAGCACACGCCACCCCTTGAGTGGTTTGTGCGGCGCGTGGCCCGTGCTGTGTGCGTTCATCGTGACTCTCGTGGTGCTGGGGTCGGACGCACGTGAAGCGTCCGACAACGCGATACCCCAGAACGACGCGGAAGGCGTGCGTAATCGGGTGTGCATCGCCGGCAGATCCGCTTCATTGCCACTGCCTTGTCTAGGGATACTACCCCTGACCGGGACGAAGTCGACCCGAACCGAACGACTCCGTTCTGCAGCGGCGGCGATCAGCGCGTGTAGAGGCGCACGAGCCCCCACACGGCGAGGCCGACGGCGGCAGCCGCCGAGGCCACCCCGACGATGGCGCCCGTCGGGTTCTCCCGCGCGAAGCGACGGGCCTTGGCGACGCCGCGGTCGGTCGCCTGACCGAGACGCTTGGGCACGTTCGCCTTCTCTTCGATGGCGGCCAGCGCCGCCTTCAGCTCGGCGCGCGCCTTCTCGACCGGGTCGGTGATGCCGAGCGGCACCGCGGTGCGCGGCACAGCGGTGGGGGACACGGGAGTCTCAGAGCTCATCGAATGACATCCTTCACGATGCGTGCGTCGGTGGCGGCCGCCTTCACGGGGTTGCCGGAGCGACGGGTGAGCCGTCGGATGCGGGCGATTCCCATGAGCGCGAAGACCACAACGCCTACGAGCGCCAGCAGCAGGACGATGAGGCTCGCGAGCCAGGCCGGCATCCACGACGACAGCCCGATGATCGCGAACGCTCCCAGCGCGGGCAGCGACCAGAACAGGAAGAACAGGGCGACGATGAACCACACGCCGCCCATGCCGGCGTCCTTGCCCGCGCTCGCGAGCCACTTCTTGGCGGAGTCGACCTCCGCGACGACGAGGTTGCGCACGAGCTCGGGCACCTCGCCCAGCAGCGTCAGCAGGCTGTCGTCGGACCGATCGCGGAAGCCTCGCGGTGCCCGCATCTCAGTTCTCCGAAGTCTTCTTCGCGTCCCCGGCGGCCTTCTTCGCGGCGGCAGCCGTCGTCTCGGCGCCTTCGGCGACGTCTTCGGCGGAGTCGCGTCCGGCCTTGATGACGGCGTCGAGGCGATCTCCCGCGCTGCCGTTCTTGGTGGCCGCGCGCGTGACCTTGACGGCGCCGTCCCACAGGGCGCTCGGCAGCGCCATCGCGGCGGACTTGCCGAGATCGCTCAGCTTGCCGACCTGCTTCTGCACGGGGTCGGTGTTCCACACCTGCAGGAAGTTCGACTTGATCTGCTCGTACCGCTCGCGGCCGGCGCGTGACCCGAGCACATAGCCCGCGGCGAGGCCGACGACGATACCGATCTTGCCCCTCATGGGGTCTCCTCACACTCGTGACGGTCGTGGGTGGTCAGTCCAGGGTAGCCCCGTATTCCGTTTCAGGCATGCCCCCCTTTCTTTACGACATGCAGAGTGCTAGAGAGACGCGTTCTCGGTCCCGCCCCACAGCACCTCGCGGCGCACACGGGCCGCTTCTGCCGCCGCATCCGCGACGACCCGGTCGACGCCGTCGCCCGCGAGCCACGCGCCCGTGACCGCGAGGTGAGACACGCGCCCCAGCGCCGCGCGCGCCGCCGCCGCGCGGTCGTCGTGGCCGAGCCGCCCACGCGGAGCGACGTCGTACGCAGCCCGTGCCGAGGCGAGGACGTCGGCGGGGGCGATCAGGCGCGCGAGGGCATCGGATGCCGCGAGTCGCGCCGCCTCGACGGCATCCGCGTCGCCTGCCTGCGATGCCGGCCCGACCGTCCGGATGATGCGCTCGCCTGCCGGGAGCGCCTCCGCGAGGCCAGGCTGCGCCGCGGTGAGGTCGGTGACTCGCCACGCTTCGCCGGCGCCGCCGGACGTCAGCCGATACACGTCGGACCGGTCGGGCGCCGGCATGCGCACCCGGAGCGTCACGGCGGCGACGCGGCGAGGCGGGGCGGCCTCGGGCAGGCGGACGACGCTGTCGAGCAGGGCGCGCGCGTCTGTCTCGGTCGCCGCGACGATCACGACGTCGGCGTGCAGCTGAGGGGCCTGTTCGGCATCCGTCTCCGGCGGGTCGCCCGCCGACGCGATGTGCACGGTCCATCCGTCGTCGCCGCGTTCGAGCCGTTCGACGCGGGCCCCCGTGCGGACGTCGACCTCGAAGACGTCGAGCCGGTCGGCCAGGGCATCGATGAGGGTGTGCACGCCTCCCGCGAGGCTGTGCCGCGCGGGCTCCGGTGCGGCGAGCGCACCCGCCGCACCGGCGAGCGAGCCCGTGCTGGTGAGCGCCGCGTTGAGCTTCGGGGCGACGACCTCGACGTCGACCTCGTCGGGCTCGAGAGCGAGCGTCGCGCGAGTGACGGGAGCGACGAGCCGGTCGCGCACCTTCGCGCCCATGCGCGTGGCGACGAGGCTGCCGAGGTTCCGCTCGCGCCCGATCGTCAACGGGGGGCGCAGCCGGTCGAGGTAGGCGCGCCAGACGCCGCCCCAGCCGATCATGCGGCGCACGTCAGGCGCCCACGGGTTGGCGGGGATGCCGAGCACCGACTCCTCCGGCAGCGCGACGGCGTCGCGGTCCTGCGTGCCCACGCCGCTGATCCACCGCCGCCGCGGGCGCACGCGCTCGACCCGATCGAGAAGCCCGACCTCATCGAGCAGGCCGTCGAGGGCGCCCGAGCCCGGCGCGAGGCCGTCGGCGAAGGGCGCGACGGCAAGACCCCCGAGGTCGGCGGGGCGCAGTGCGCCACCGAGCCGGTCCTCCGCTTCGAGCAGCGTCACCGTCATCCCGACCTTCGCGCACTCGAGCGCGGCGACCGAGCCGGCGAGTCCGCCTCCGATGACGACGACATGCGTCTGTCGTGCGTGGGCGACGAGGTCGGACGCCGCGTGGTCGTGGTCAGCGGGATCGGTCGAGCCGGTCATGGCATCCATCCTCCCATCCGCCGCCACGCACCGAAGGTGGGACCATGAGTGCATGGGACTGCACATCACGGGCGACGACGCCGCCGACCGCCTCCTCACAGACGACCCGCTCGCGCTCCTCATCGGCATGCTCCTCGACCAGCAGATCGCCATGGAGACCGCCTTCACCGGTCCGCTGAAGATCGCGGAGCGCACCGGCTCGGGCGACAGGCTCGACGCCGCGGCGATCGCCTCCTACGATCCCGACGCGTTCGTCGAGCTGTTCAAGACGAGGCCCGCCGTCCACCGGTTCCCGGGGTCGATGGCAGCGCGCGTGCAGGCGCTGTGCCAGGCCGTCGTCGACGACTGGCACGGGGATGCCGCCGCGATCTGGGCCGACGCCGACGGACCGGCTGTGCTCAAGCGCCTGAAGGCGCTCCCCGGGTTCGGCGACCAGAAGGCCAAGATCTTCCTCGCGCTGCTCGGCAAGCAGTACGGCTTCAGGGGCGCCGGCTGGCGTGAAGCCTCCGCCCCCTACGGTGAGGAAGGCGCCTACCGTTCCGTGGCCGACATCGTCTCCCCCGACTCGCTCGCGAAGGTCCGCGAGCACAAGCGCGCGATGAAGGCGGCCGCAAAAGCGAAATGACCCGCCGATCCGCGCAGCAACCGGCCCGCCAGAGTTGCTTCCACCCCCGTCACAGGGGAAAGTAGCCTGAGCACGTCGCGCCGCGGCGTCGTCGCATCTGGAGTGACATGAAGCACCGCGTCGCGGCCCTCGTCGCCGCCTGTTCCCTCGCGCTGACCGGCGCACTGGTCGCTCCGGCCGCGGACGCAACGGCATCCGCGGTCACGGCCGCCACGTCCGGCGGCGTGGGGGCGCTCCCGAACGTCACGGTAGACGAGCTCCCGCCCCGGTCGGCTTCCCGCGACGCACTGGTCACTGACCTCGGGCAGCTGACGCCGCCCTCGAAGCGGAGCCAGGTCGGTGACGGCGCCCTGGCGACGGTCGTCGACGCGATCCTCGACGATGAGCCCGTCCCCGACGAGCTCGCGTCGCAGGTGCACGTCGACGGCGATCGCCTCCGCGTAGAAGTCGCCTACTCGTCCGAGCCGGCCGCCCGTGCCGCCATCGCATCAGCGGGCGGCGTCAACGTGTCGGTCGTCACCAGCGGCGTGCTCGTCGCCGACGTTCCGCTCGACGGGCTCGCCGACGTGGAGGAGGCCGATGCCGTGACCGCCGTGGCCCTCCCGGGCCAGTCCGCGGCTGCTCCCGACACGATCCGCGTCGCGCCGCAGACCGTCGGCACGAAGGGCGGCGAGGTCTACACGAAGACGCGCGTGCTCCGCTGGCATCGCATCGGACTCAAGGGCGACGGCGTGAGGATCGGCATCGTCGACTACTTCAACCGCGCCGCGTGGAAGGACGCACGGGCCAAGGGAGAGATCGCCGGCGCATCGGGGACGTTCTGCCGTTCCAACGGGCGGAAGTGCGACGTGTTCGGCATGGACGACGACACCGGCCTGCACGGGGTCGCCGTCGCCGAAGCCATCCGTGACATCGCCCCCCAGGCGAAGATCTACATCGCGACCGTCACGACCAACGCCGACCTCAAGAAGGCGATCACCTGGTTCGCCGACAACGGCGTGCGGGTCATGACCCGGTCGCTGGGCGGGTTCTTCGACGGTCCCGGCACCGGCAAGGGGTCCTCGGCCGCCCTCGTGGACTACGCCGTGAGCAAGGGCATCGCCTGGTTCAACTCCGCCGGCAACGCCGGCGCGTACACCGTGAACTACAACGACGGCTCGAAGCGGCTCGTGGGCGGCTACTGGCGCGACACCTTCCGGGACACGAACGGCAACGGCTGGCACGAGTTCGCACTCACCAGGTACGACCCGACGAAGAAGCTGTGGACGACGTCGTACTCCGAGACGATGCAGGTCGTCTGCACGCCCTACTTCCGTCTCCGCTGGAACGACTGGGGCGCCGACGCTCCCACCGACTACGACATCTACCGCATCGCCGGCGGCAAGGTGCAAGCACCGGGGTACAGCCCCAACTTCCAGAACACGAAGGGCGACAAGCCCCTCGAGCTCCAGGACGGGAGCGACTGGTACTTCGACTGCTCCTACGGTTCGACGATCTCCGTCGGCATCTACCGCGACGCGGAAGGCAACGGCAGCGGTGACGACATCCTCGAGCTCCAGGGCAACTCCGGCGACATCCTCGATGCGGCGTCTTCTCCCTACAGCGCCGGCAGCGCGTTCAACGACAGCAAGAACCCCGGCATCGCCGTCGTGGGAGCGGTCGACCCGGTCGGCGGCACCCAGGCGGCGTACTACAGCTCGCAGGGCCCGACCAACGACGGCCGCATCAAGCCGGAGCTGAGTGCGGGATCGAACTTCACGAGCCGCGCCTACACGTGGGGCGGCCAGGGGGGCCGCTTCAACGGCACGAGCGCCGCGACGCCCGTCGCCGCAGCCGCGGCGGCCCTCGTCGTGCAGCGCTACCCGAGCAAGACGCCCGCCGAGATCATCGAATACCTGCGCACTCACCACACGACCGACAGGGGCACAGCCGGCATCGACAGCGTCTACGGCTCGGGTGAGCTCATCATGCGGGAGATCCCGGTCGCGAACTTCATCGCGACGCCCGCACCGAAGATCTCGGGCTCGCGTGCGGTCGGCTCGACCTTGAAGGCGGTCGCACCCACCTGGCGCCCCAAGGCGTCCTTCACCTACCAGTGGTATCGCGGCGGCAAGCCGATCTCGGGGGCGACCTCGTCGAGCTACAAGCTGACGAAGTCCGACGCCGGCAAGAAGATCCGCGTGCTGGCCACCGGCAAGCGCGGCGGCTTCGCGACGACCAAGAAGTCCTCCGGCTATACGACGCCGATCGTCAACGTGTTCTCTGCCGCGCCGAAGCCGAAGATCAGCGGCACCGCCAAGGTGGGACGCACCCTGACCGCGTCGCCGGGCACATGGTCGCCGAAGCCTGCCAAGATCACCTACCAGTGGAAGGCCGACGGCAAAGCGATCAAGGGCGCGACGAAGAAGACCTACAAGGTGAGGTCGTCGGTCGTCGGCAAGCGGATCACCGTCACCGTGAAGGCGTCGAAGTCGGGCTACAAGACCACCACGAAGACGAGCGCCAAGACGGCGAAGGCCGTCAGGTAGTCCGCTCGCGTCGCGTCACGCTCCGCGCAGGCGCGGCGCGAGGTAGTCGAGCAGGGCGTCGAGCGGCACGCGCTCCTGCGCCATCGTGTCGCGGTCACGCACCGTGACGGCACGGTCGTCGAGCGAGTCGAAGTCGACCGTGACGCAGTACGGTGTGCCGATCTCGTCCTGACGGCGGTAACGGCGGCCGATCGCGCCGGCGTCGTCGAAGTCGACGTTCCAGCCCTCGGCACGCAGCGAGTCGGCCAGCTCACGCGCCATCGGCGACAGGTTCTCGTTGCGGCTCAGCGGCAGCACGGCGACCTTGACGGGCGCCAGGCGCGGGTCGAGCTTCAGCACCGTGCGGGTGTCGGTGCCGCCCTTGGCGTTGGGCACCTCCTCCTCGCGGTACGCGTCGACGAGGAACGCCATCATCGACCGGGTGAGACCGAACGACGGCTCGATGACGTACGGCACGTACTTCTCGCCCGATGCCTGGTCGAAATAGGTGAGCGACTGGCCGGATGCCTCGATGTGGCTCGACAGGTCGAAGTCGGTGCGGTTGGCGACGCCCATGAGCTCGCCCCACTCCTTGCCGGGGAAGCCGAAGCGGTACTCGAAGTCGATCGTGCCGGCCGAGTAGTGCGCGCGCTCGTCTTCGGGGACGTCGAACTGACGCATGTTCTCCGGTTCGATGCCGAGGTCGACGAACCAGTCCCAGCACGCCTGCACCCAGTGCTCGAACCACTGCTGCGCCTCGGCGGGCGGCGTGAAGTACTCGATCTCCATCTGCTCGAACTCGCGGGTGCGGAAGATGAAGTTTCCGGGCGTGATCTCGTTGCGGAACGCCTTGCCCACCTGGCCGATGCCGAACGGCGGCTTCTTGCGGGACGCGGTGAGCACGTTCGAGAAGTTGACGAAGATGCCCTGCGCCGTCTCGGGGCGGAGGAAGTGCAGGCCGGACTCGTCGTCGACGACGCCGAGATAGGTCTTCACGAGGCCGGAGAACGCCTTCGGCTCGGTGTACTGTCCCTTCGTGCCGCAGTGGGGGCACGGCACGTCGGCGAGTCCGTTCTCAGCCGGGCGGCCCTTGCGCGACTCGAAGTCCTCGAGGAGGTTGTCGGCCCGGAACCGCTTGTGACACTGGAGGCACTCCACCAGCGGGTCGGTGAACGTCGCGACGTGGCCCGACGCCTCCCACACCCGCTTGGGCAGGATGATCGACGAGTCGAGCCCCACCATGTCGCCACGGCCGCGCACGAACGTCTGCCACCACTGGCGGCGGATGTTCTCCTTCAGCTCGGTGCCGAGCGGGCCGTAGTCCCACGCGGAGCGGGATCCGCCGTAGATCTCACCGGCCTGGAACACGAACCCGCGGTGACGGGCGAGGGCGATGACTTTGTCGAGGCGGGACTGCTCGGCCACAGGTGGCTCCAAATGGTCGGTTGCGGGGAGTGCTGGCGAACGCCGTGCCGTGAGCGCACGGCATCCGACAAGTCTAGTCGCGGGCACGAACGCGACAGGGCCCCGGCGCACGCGGCGTCAGGGCCCTGTCGTTCGAGACGAGCGGGTCGTGTCGGTCAGGAGACGATCTTGATGGCCAGCGGGTAGGTGTACCACTGGAACTGGTTCGCCTTGATCGCGGCGAGGATCGAGAACACAAGGTCGACGATCCACGCGGCGAACATGATGAGCAGGCCGATGCCGAGGACGGCCAGGACGCTGCCGACGAGCATCGCGATCGCGATCGTGACCTGGAAGTTGAGCGCCGTCGCGGTGTGCGCGCGGACGAAGGGTCCACGGTCCTTGAGGACGAGGTAGGCGATGAGCGCCGGGATGAAGCCGAAGAAGATGCCGCCGATGTGGACGAGGGTGGCCCAGAGCTTCTCGTCGGCCGGGGTCATGGGCTGAGGTGCTGCCTGGGCGCCGCCGTACGGGGGCTGCTGCGGAGGTGTGGTCACGACGTCAGC
>Ga0180219_1000130_pt1 | contig 87276 bp, 68 predicted proteins | sample eDN3rd30CBELigMG_FD_151338 | JGI IMG/M metagenome (GOLD analysis project Ga0180219, IMG submission 151338) | Enriched Miracle-Growth compost microbial communities from Emeryville, California, USA - eDNA 3rd pass 30_C BE-Lig MG (version 2)... ...
ACCAGATGATGGATGCCGGCGACTACGTGCGCACGATGGAGCGCCGTACCGGCATGAAGATCGGCTGCCCCGAAGAGATCGCCTGGAGCCAGGGCTTCCTCACCGACGATGAACTGCGCGAGCGCGCAGAGCCGCTGGTGAAGTCGGGCTACGGGGGCTACCTGCTCGACCTGCTTGCGCGCGTGCGCTGACGCGACGACGACACCACGTCGATCGCAAGATCGAGACGCATTCGAAAGACACATCAGAAGAGGTCATCATCGTCGTCGTTCAGTTGTCGGCGCTTCGGCGCCATCGAATAAGGCGAACACACTCGGTCGTGGCGGCTCTCGGAATGGTTTTCATGCTGGTTGCTCCCCTCTTCTCCACGACACCCGTTCACGCGGAAGCACATCCTGCCTCCGTGTCGCCGGTTGTCTCCGCGGCCGGATTCACCCATCCTGGCGTCTTCGTCAGCCTCGATGAACTGAGGACCACGAAGGCTCACGTGCTCGCCGGCGACAAACCGTGGGTCGACGACTTCCGTCAGCTGAAGTCCTCTCCCTATGCGCAACGCGGTGCACCGACCTTCAAAGAGTTCGCCTCCGCACATGCGGCGGATCCGCAACACAGCACGTGCAGCGAGGATGATCCCGCCGGATGCGTCACTCTGTGCGGCTCGTACAACAATCCAGATGTGGGGTGCTCGGCGGAACAGGACGATGCTCGTGCGGTGTATGGGCAGGCGCTCCTGTACTGGTATACGGGCGACACCACCTACGCGAAACGCGCGGTCGCGATTCTCAATGCATACGCCCATCACTTCAAAGGCAACACGGGGTCGAACGGTCCGCTGATGACGGCGTGGACGGCTGAACAGATGATTCGTGGCGCGGAGCTGCTCCGGTACACCTACAGGCCGAGCCCACGAAGCACAGTATTCGACGTCCACGCGTTCAGCGCCATGCTGCGAAAGGTCTTCGTGCCCACGCTCACGTCGTTCGACTACGGCACGGTCCACGGCAACTGGCAGTTCTCGGCCGCCGACGGGCTGATGAACATCGCCGTCTTCCTCGACGACCGCGCCCTCTACGATCACGCGATCACCATGTGGCGGAAACGTGTGATGTCGTACATCTATCTGTCGACTGACGGCGTCCTGCCGATACCCCCGCCGAACTACAGTGGCCAAGACGGCACTCCAGCGACACTGAGCTGTCTGTGGCTCGACAACAAGACCCACGCCTGCGAGACGGATCCGAAGACCGACCCGCACCTCACGTTCCAGAACGGGCAGAGCGAAGAGACCTGCCGTGACTTCCTGCACACCTCGATGGGGCTCAGCGGCATCGTCAACACGGCGGAGACCGCCTGGATTCAGGGCCTGGATCTCTACGGAGAACAGCAGAGACGGATTCTCACCGGCGTTCTTTACACCATACAGATCGCACAAGAACAAGACACCCAGGGCATGCCCGCAGGCTTCTGCAGCGGCGTGAAGATTCGCGCAGGACGCAACTCCCTCGACGAGCTCGCGGCGGACGTCGTCTTCAACGCCTATGCCGTGCGCAAGGGAGTGACGCTGTCGGCCATTGACATTCCCGGCTACGCCACACCATCCCAACACGACGACCCTTTGGCGAGGTTCATCGCCCAGAGCCGCGCGAACGATGGGCACGTCGGCAATCTCGTCGCGTGGGACTCCTTGACGCACCACCTCGCGAGCGCCCCCGTCTCAGGTGCTGACGGTGGAGCAGCAAGCCCCACTCCGGGCAGCACAGGAGAAACATCAGCCCCCGACGACACTCCGTCGAGTACACCTCCGGGTATCGCCGATTCTCCGACCACAGCACCGCACCCCCCGCCCTTCGGCTTCTCCGGTCCTTCCTTCGCCCTCGGCGTGGGTTTCGGTTTGTTCATCGCCACCGCGCTTGTCATCTTGGGGGTCGCACTTCGGCGCCGCGAGAGCCGCGGCTGTGCGGGGGCAGATGCAAGCACTCGGCGCCCCCGCCCTCCCGGGCGGAGAAGAGAGCCGCGCTGATCCGGCTGGGCTCGCCGGGAAGTGCCACACGTCCGGTTTCACCCGCAGCCCTGGTACTCCCCACCCTGACGAACCTGCCGGAACGTTCTGGATCTGTAAAGATGAATCATCCGCCCGATATGAAGGGAAACCGATGCATCTGCTCGTGACCGGAGGTGCCGGTTTCATCGGCTCGAACTTCGTGCACCATGTGATCGAGAACACCGACCATCACGTCACGGTGCTCGACAAGCTGACCTACGCAGGCAACCGTGCGTCGCTCAACGACCTGCCCGACGACCGCTTCACGTTCGTGCAGGGCGACATCTGCAACGCCGAGCTCGTCGACGGCCTGTTCAGCACGGTCGACGCGGTGGCGCACTATGCGGCCGAGTCGCACAACGACAACTCCCTCGACGACCCCCGCCCCTTCGTCGACACGAACATCGTCGGCACGTACACGCTGCTCGAGGCGGCCCGCCACCACGGCACCCGGTACCACCACATCTCGACCGACGAGGTGTACGGCGACCTCGAGCTCGACGACCCGCAGCGGTTCACCGAACACACGCCCTACAACCCCTCGTCTCCGTACTCGTCGACCAAGGCCGGCTCCGATCTGCTCGTGCGTGCGTGGGTGCGCTCGTTCGGTGTGCAGGCGACGATCTCGAATTGCTCGAACAACTACGGTCCGTACCAGCACGTCGAGAAGTTCATTCCGCGTCAGATCACGAACGTCATCCGCGGCATCCGCCCCAAGCTCTACGGTGCGGGCCTGAACGTGCGCGACTGGATCCACGCCGACGACCACTCATCGGCCGTGCTCACGATCCTCGAACGGGGACGCATCGGTGAAACCTACCTCATCGGCGCCGACGGCGAGAAAGACAACAAGACCGTCGTCGAGCTGATCCTGCGTTTGATGGGCCAGGAGCCCGACGCCTACGACCACGTCAACGACCGCGCCGGCCACGATCTGCGGTACGCGATCGACTCGACCAAGCTGCGCGAAGAGCTGGGATGGCAGCCGCGGTTCCGCGACTTCGAGGCGGGACTGGCTGCGACCATCGACTGGTATCGCGCGAACGAGAACTGGTGGGCGCCTGCGAAGGACGCGACCGAGGCCTTCTACGCGAAGAAGGGGCAGTGAGCGTGGGGCCGGGGCTGATCGTTTCGACTCGCGGCTGCGCCGCTCGCTCAACGACCGGTGTCTCATCGGTCGTTGAGCGAGCGAAGCGAGTCGAAACGACCGGCACCTTCCCGCTCGTTGAGCGAGCGAAGCGAGTCGAAACGTCGTGCACTTCGTTTCGACTCGGCCGCGCTTCGCGCGCCCTCGCTCAACGACCGATGACCACTTCCACTGCAGGGGCGCGCGCATGACGACGGAGTACGGCAAGGCGCTGGCCGCGGCATCCACTCCCATTCCGGGGCTCGTGGTGTGGGAACTGCCCGTGCACGGCGACAATCGCGGCTGGTTCAAAGAGAACTGGCAGCGCGAGAAGATGACCGCCGCGGGCCTGCCCGACTTCGGGCCGGTGCAGAACAACATCTCGTTCAACGACGCCGTGGGCACGACCCGCGGCATCCACGCCGAGCCGTGGGACAAATGGGTGTCGGTGGCGACCGGGCGCATCTTCGGCGCCTGGGTCGACCTGCGCGAGGGCCCGACGTTCGGCGCCGTGTTCACGTGCGAGATCGATCCGTCGCGGGCGATCTTCGTACCGCGCGGCGTCGGCAACGCCTACCAGACGCTCGAGCCCGACACGGCATACAGCTATCTCGTGAACGACCACTGGTCGCCCGAAGCGCAGTACACGTTCTTGAATCTCGCCGACGAGACCGCGGCGATCGCCTGGCCGATTCCGCTCGAGCAGGCAGAGCTGTCGGCGAAGGACGCCGCGCACCCCCGTCTGGCGGATGTGAAGCCGGTGCCGCCGCGCAAGACGCTCGTCGTCGGCGCAGGCGGTCAGCTGGGCCGCGCGCTGCAGGAACAGTGGAAGGATGCCGCGCACGTCGAGTTCGCGACGCGCGATGACCTCGACCTCACCTCCCCTGATCTGGCGTCGGCACGGCACTGGCGCGACTACGACACGATCGTCAACGCGGCCGCCTACACGGCGGTCGACGCGGCCGAGACGCCGGCGGGCCGGCGCGATGCGTGGGCGGCGAACGTCACCGCCGTCACCGCGCTGGCACAGATCGCCACGGCGCACGGACTGACGCTCGTGCACATCTCGAGCGACTACGTGTTCGATGGCACCGGCGCGCGCCCCTACACGGAGGATGACCCGATCTGCCCGCTCGGCGTGTACGGGCAGACGAAGGCCGCAGGCGACGCGATCGTCGCGACGGTGCCGCGCCACTACGTGGTGCGTACCTCGTGGGTCATCGGCGAGGGCAAGAACTTCGTGCGCACCATGGCGTCGCTGGCCGAGCGCGGCATCGACCCGAAGGTCGTCGACGACCAGACGGGGCGCCTGACCTTCACCGATGATCTGGCCCGCGGCATCCATCACCTCGTCAGCACGGGTGCGCCGTACGGCGTGTACAACCTCACGGGAGACGGTGCTGCGGTGACGTGGGCGGATGTCGCGCGGCGCGTGTTCGCGCTGACCGGGCACGACCCGGCCCGCGTCACGGGTGTGTCGACCGCCGACTACTTCGCACAGGCGACCGCCCCCGTGGCGCCCCGTCCGGCGAACAGTGTGCTCGATCTCGCGAAGATCACGGCGACGGGATTCGCGCCTGCCGACGCGGATAAGGCTCTGCGCGCCTACCTGAGCTCACCCACGTGCTCGGGCCCGGCACGATCCTGAACCCTAAAATGGTGAGGAGCACCGGGATGCCTGGACCCAGCGTGCTTGTTCGACAGCGAGGGAACGTTAGGTGAAGAGACGCGACAGCTCCATCGGAGTGACAGTGCGGACGCGTGCCGCCGACGCAAAGATGGGTTCCACCCCTGGCCGCTCAGCGGACCATGACGAGAACCAGCTGTGCACGTGCAGGTGACGGATTCGGTGATTCACCTCAGCGTGGTCGTACCGATGTACAAGTCGGCACCTTACCTACCCGAGCTACTCGCCTCGTTCGACCACCAAGCAGAAGGTCCTTACATCGTCGAATTCGTCTTCGTTGATGATGGATCGCCGGATGAGTCAGCGACACTGGCGACACAATGGCTGGCCGCAAGCGGCCGACACGGTCGGGTCATGCGGCGAGCCCACGGCGGCGTGAGTTCGGCGCGCAACGCGGGCCTCGAAGTTGCAACCGGGGACTGGATCGGGTTCCCCGACGGTGATGACATCGTCGAAGACCACTACTTTGCGGCGCTCGCCAGCGCACTATTGCGTCACCAGGATGATGATGCCGTCCTCGCTGCCGCCAATGTCAAGCGATACATGGAGGCAGTCGACCGAGTGACCAGCAATCACCCCCTGCGCTCGAAGTTCGCTCGCGGTACGCGCGTCGTCGATCTGAATGATGATCCGCTGTATATCCAGTCTCAGGCCGCGTCCGCTTTCTTCCGTCGCGACCTGCTGATGTCATCCGGAGTCCGTTTTCTGGAGAACCTCACGATCGCAGAAGACGCTGTCTTCGTCGGCAACTACCTTCTGTCCGCCCCCGCCGCGAAAGTGCTGTTCGTCGAGGAAGCGGAGTATCTCTACCGCAAACGTGCCGCGGGTGACTCAAGCGTAGATACGGTGCACACCAACCGAGACTTCTACTTCCATCGCTTCGAACGAGGGTATCTGCCGCTATTTCAACGGGCTGCTCAGCTCGGCGAGGTCCCAGCGTGGCTCGACATGCTGTTCATCTATGACGTCAAGTGGTTTCTTCCCCGCGAGGCGAACATCAATTCCAAGGCCACTTGGATGACGCCTGATGAGCGACAGCGGGTTCTCGACGCTCTCGCCGCTGTGCTTTGCTATGTCGCAGACGACAGCATCCTCAGCTACAACGCGACGGCGCTCGGCTTCGATCATCGTTGCCTGCTGCTCGCTCTCAAGGGCTCAGCGCTCCCCACCATCGGCACAGCCAAGGTGGTGCATTCTCAAAGACGCGGAGTGGAGGTCCGGTATCTGTATGTCGGCGACCTCCCTACGGAGCGCTTCCGCCGCGGTGATATCGAGCTGACGCCTCTCGCAGCGAAAACTCGCCGACTCGACGTATTTCACCAGGAACTTCTGTGGGAGAGGATCGTCTGGCTCCCTCCGGGTTCGCGAGTCACGCTCGAGTTGAACGGTGATCCAGTCCCGCTGGAAAAGGGCATGTACCACGCGTACGAGCTCAGACCGTTCCCCAAACCGATCGCCGTCCGCCCGAACCGCTTCACTCGAATGCGACGCCGAATCGCCAACCGGCTGTGTGCAGAGGTCGTCGCCCTTGTACCGGGTGCACACTCGTCCCATCCCGAGATCAGAATGCGGGGCCGCGAGCTGCGGCAGCGCCGCCTCATCGGTGCCCGGCTCTCTGTCGGTGGACGGCGACAGTTCTCAGATGCATGGGTTCTCCTCGACAAGGTGCGGGCCGCCGGCGACAGTGCGGAGTACCTATACAGACACCTGCGTTCAACTGAACCGGACCTGAACACGTGGTTCGTCATCGACCGCCGATCACCCGACTGGACCCGGCTGAAGAAGGATGGCTTCCGGCTGGTCGCGTACGGGTCCCCGTCCCATTTCGCGCTCCTCTGCGAGGCGAAAGTAGTGATCTCAACCCACCTCGACGTCGAGATGACAAACCCTATGCCGCGAGAGCTCTACCCTGGGCGACGGCGCCCGTGGAAATACGTGTATCTGCAACATGGGGTCCTGCAGCACGACCTGTCCATCTGGTTCAACCACAAGCCCATCACCTTACTCATGACGGCAAGCGGTGATGAATACCAGTCGATCGTCGAGGACAGATCCTCTTACACACTGACCTCGATGCAGGTTCGGCTCACCGGATTCCCCCGCCACGATGAGGTCAGCCGGCTTGCGGCGGCCGCCGACCCCACTCGACGGAACATCATTCTCTTCGCCCCGACGTGGCGCCACCACCTTCTGGAGGAGAAGACCGGTCCGGGTGCATTGCGACGGCTGAAAGAGCCGTTCGAACTGACCGAGTTCGGCCGCCACTGGCTGAGTCTGGTGAACGACCCGAAGCTCCGCGAGATAGCGCGCACCACAAACTCGCGGGTCGTATTCCTGCCGCATCCAAATCTTCGAACCCAGATCGACCCGGCGCTGATGGCACCCGGGGTGGAGCTCATGACATCGGTAGAAGACGTGCACGAGCTGCTCACACGGTGCCGCACCGTCGTCACCGACTATTCCTCGATCTTCTTTGAGGCGTCGCTCGCCGGAGCGGATGTCGCGTACTTCCAGTTTGATCGCGAGGAGTTCCTGCATGGCGGTCACACTTATGTGCCGGGCTACTGGTCATATGAAGACCACGGATTCGGGCCGATCGGCATGACCGTTGGCGAGACCGTCACCATCGTTCGACGGCAGCTCGAAGATCCGACATATGAGTCCGAGCGCTCGTTCTACCGTGACCGCGTGCAGCGCACGCTTCCCTGCGTTGACGGACAGAGTTGCGCACGGATCACTGCCGAGGTGAAAGCGCTCCTCGCCTGACCGACCGACCTTGCACGCATTGTGGGCCGTCGCCGGCAACGATAGCTTGAGATCGCAGATGTGAATCTGATGAAAGGTCTGGGGATGATGAGAAGGACTCGCCTGTTCCTGGTGACGGGGCTTGCCGCTGCGGTGCTGACTGGAGTCGCGTCAACGATTCCGATCTCGGCCGCGACGGCAGCGCAACGGTCATTCCCCGATGTAGCGATTTCGTCGCCCTTCTACGACGCAATCTCATGGCTGGCCGAGCAGGGTGTGACGACCGGCTACCCCGACGGTACCTTCCGCCCGAGAAATCAGATCACTCGTGAAGCAATGGCTGCGTATCTCTACCGGATGGACGGCTCACCGGACTACACGCCGCCAACAGCATCGCCGTTCACCGACGTCCCCGTGAATTCGATGTTCTACAAGGAGATCAGTTGGCTCAACACGACGGGGATCACGACAGGATACGTCGACGGAACGTTCCGACCGGGTAACCACATCACCCGCGAGGCCATGGCTGCGTTTATGAACCGGTACGCCCAGTTCACCGGCGAAGATGCCACGTCGAGCTCATCGAAGGTGCTGTTCTTGGATGTCCCCACCGGGAGCGCCTTCGCCGCGGAGATCTCCTGGCTCGCGAGTGAGGGCATCTCAACCGGCTGGGATGCGGGTAGTGGTTGCAGTACGTATCGTCCCAAGTCTGCTGTGACGCGCGAGGCCATGGCGGCATTCGTCTATCGATTCCAAACGGGCAATGACACGGACGCGGGACCCTCCGGCACATGCTCACCTCCGCCGCGCGGCCACGGCAGCCTGTCCGGCAACGCCGGCACCGTGAAAGTCGGCTCGGGGATCAAGGCCGGTACCTACATGAGCACGGTGGCAGCGGGTGATCTCTGCTACTGGGAGCGACTCAGCGGTGCCGGTGGGTCCCTCGACGAAATCATCAGCAATGGAATCGCATCCAAGGGCAAGACGATCGTGACGATCCTTGCGAGCGATGCGTATTTCAAGACGACCGACTGCGGCACCTGGAAGCCCATCCCCCAGCTCGGGTCGCTCAACGCCCGAACCTCGATTCCGGGCACCTCCGGAATGCTGCTGGTGGGTCCGGACATTCAGCCGGGAACCTACCGGTCGACGAGCACAGGCCAGTGCTACTGGGAGCGTCTCTCCGCGTTTGACGGCAGGATCGACTCGATCATCGCCAGCGACTTCAACTCAAACAAGGGCTCGTCGATCATCGTCACGATCTCGAACAACGACAGCGGCTTCACAACCAGTGGGTGCGGCACCTGGACGCGCACGAACTGAGCGGAGATCACAGGACTCGTGGCGATCGTCGAATCGGGGGTCACCACGATTGCTCTTAGCGGGTCGGTAGCATCAGATAAGAGTTGCCCGGAAGGCCGGTGTGACGCGTCACTCCGAACGGGCCGACGCGCACGCCTCGCCCCGAGGGTCCATAAACCGTTCGACGCCTTCCGTGATCGTCAACGACATGCAGGTAGGCGCGAGCTCCCGGTTTCAACCACGCGACGTCGATGTCCACCTCGTAGTCGTGTCCGCCGAGCTGGCGAGTCGTATATTCCCGAGTTTGCGTGCCCGACGCGACGACCAACCACGTCGGTTGCATCCTCGGCGATGACAGAGTGAGCCGCACGAGGTGCGGTTCGGCGCCCTCCCTCATCTCGCGAGCGATGACATCCCGCTCATCAATGGAGATCACGATGCCGTGCAGCGCCGTCCAAGACAGGCATGCCACCTGCTGACTCCCCCTGCCGATTGCGGACCCACAGAGCTCTCGAGCGTAGGTGTGCTCACCCACGCCTCGTAACGGCCCGCTGCGCGTCACGCCGCCTTGCCTGAGGCGAATGGCCACGTGACCACGCATGGCTTCAAGCCGTGCATATCCCGCGAGTGCCTCGACGTCGATCTCGATCTGAAATGTCACGGCGTCGGTGGACGCCGCACGAACGTTGCCTTCCGAGGTCACGGCCCGGCACGCGACGGACATACCGTCACCGCCACCCGTCCCGACGATGGCCGCTTCGATCGCAACATCTCCCGGCGGCGCCATCGCGATGCCCCCGCGGGCCGTGATGCGCAACACCGGGGTTTCCGCCATCCACTCAACCCGCTGGATCGAGGTCCACAGGCGTTGCTCATCGTCCGACACTGCGAACGCCTCGTCTGGTACTCCCACCTGCGTGTCTTTGAAGAACGGAAGCGCGACACACATCGACGGACCGTCGCGCGTGAGTAGGGCCTCCTGCGGACGTCGACCGCCCCTGGCGATGAAGTCCGCTACGGTCGACTTGTCGCGTGTCAGCGCGAGCCACAGCAACACCCTGCTCGACGCGGAGACATTCTGTAGGCGCAGGAGCAACCCGACATCGAGCACCGAGCGGACCATCTCGCGGACGGCGTCGAACGGAGCGCTTTCGTCGAACGACGCGGTCGCGGCGATGTAGTTCGGAAAGTGGTGTTCGGCCAGGGTCCACAACCACCCATCGATCACCGCGCGCGGGGCGACGAGATCGTTCTCAAGCAGTTGCGCGGTAAGAGCCACCGCGCGTGCTCGTGCCTCGATTGCGGCATGAGCGTACATTCCGCCCGTGAGCGAGGAGTTGTCTTGCCTGATGCGCCACCGATATGTGATCTCGTCGAGCACCACCACAGAACGCGCTCGGCATAGCGCACGGGTGATGATCGGCTGATCTTCGAAAAGCACGCCTTCTCGAAATCGCAGGCCCTCTCGACGCCAGAAGTCAGCGCGATAGAGCTTGTTCCAGGTATAGAAATTTCGCAGCATGCGCGGCTCGTCCGCCACCGGGCTCTCGCGCCGCTCGCTGTGAAGGTCACGCACCCACACCGGGACAAGATCAGCCTTATTGTCACGAAGCCTTGTCACCCCGCCCATCACGATGTCGGCATCACTGGACCGCATCGCCTCGACCATCGTCTTCACGGCGCCGGGAGGCAGCACATCGTCAGAGTCGACGAACGTCAACAGGCCACCACGCGCCCGAGCCACGCCGACATTCCGCGCCGCGCCAAGACCCGCATTTCTCTGCCGGATGACACGAAGTCGACTGTCTTTGGCTTCCACATCACGCAGGATCTCGGACGAGCCGTCGGTGCTACCGTCGTCGACCGCGATGACCTCCAGTCGTTTGAACGACTGTCGCAGAATGCTCTGGAGGCACTCCCCCAGATAGTCTTCGACGTTATAGACCGGAAGAATCACCGACACAACAGGGTGACGCGACCGCCACCATGCGCGTGCTCGGCTCGATCCCGGTAAGCGCCGGAGTGCGTCGCGAACGCCACGTGTCGTCACTTCTTCGCCTCGTTGGCAGGGTTCGACGGTGACGCCGCCCGCCGCGCGGTGCGAGCCATCGCTGTGAGGCGGTTGGCTATACGCACCACCTTTCGAGACTCCAGCACGTTTACCCGACGTCGTAGGGTTTCCGCCGACCTTTCGGCGTGGACCCGCGCCGCTGTCTCGCGTGCAACATCGTCGGCACCCTTGTCCACGGCCTGTTCCAGAAGCGCGATATCGCGTCGCATCCACTCCGTCCGCGTCCGCTCGCGAGACTCGGCGTCGAAAGCGAGGAAGGCGTGACCCGCGGCATCCGACCACTCCTCCGCGATCGGCGGCAGCGAGAGCGTGGGAAACTCGGGCAACGAGCGCACGTGACCCTCGCGGGCAGAGTCGATCATCGCCGCCCACCACGCGCGCTGTGCCGCACGCCGCCCCTCCGTCGTCATACGCACACGCGACTCGATCGTTCGCCAGCGTTGCACGGCATCGATCGCCGCGGGCACGATCTCATCCCACGCAGACGCAGGAACGATGTAGGCGTCGAGACCCAACGGCGCCATGGCGCCGCGAAATCGCACCGTCGAGTAGAACGACAGCGAAACCGCCACGGTCGGCGTCGAAGCGGCGAGGCTGAACACTGCCGAGTGGTACCGTGTCGACACGCAGAGAACGGCACCCGCGCAGAGCGCTGCCGTCTCGCGGGCCGTCCCCACCCGCAGCGCACGAACACGAGGATGGGCCGCGAGCTCCACGATGGCAGCATCGCTGACCTCATCGCCAGTAGGGTCTCCACCCGGGGCACCGGTGTGCGGAACGAGTAGAACGTCGGCGTCCAGCTGGTCCGCGAGCGTCTTCAACGTTTCGGCGATCGATGCCTGGTACTCGTCTTGACTCAGGTCGGTCGTACCCCGATCGGACGTGAAGCTGGCCACGATGTATCGCGCAGAGAGCGAGGAATCAGAGGCGCGGGTGGAGGGGTCGCTGTCCAACAGAACCGCGTCGTCGGCTGTGCGCTGCACGACAGGGGATGCCCGTTGGCCGCCGATACGGTGGAGGAGAGCAAAGCTGTCGTCATCTCGCGCACCGAAGAGCAAGGCATACTCGACGATCTCGCCCAGGAGGTCTTCATCCGCCGCACGCAGCACAGGTCCCACAGTCTGGCTGGTGACGAGGAGCGGCTTGCCGTAATACTTGGCCATCCGCGTGATCGCGACGCGCTCGTACAGGTGGTGCGCGTAGCGAGAGGTCATGTTCCCGCCGCCGGCGATGACGACTGCGTCGGCGTTCCGAACCGCGGCGGCGACCGACCCCGGCTTGGCATTATCGAGACTCGCCGCCGAGGTCTCTCGCGCCAGCTTGTCATTCGACTGACGACGAGTCCATCCTGGCGAGAAACCGATGCGTTTGACGGCGGGGAGACCATACTGCGCAGTTGCCGTCTCGGGGTCGCCAACCACCAGAGTGATCTGTTCAGGGTCGTGATCCCTGAGCATCTCGACCGCCACCTCAGTCATGGCTTCGTCGCCGACGTGATACAGCGACTTCAACCCGACGTCTCCGAGAACGACAAACTTCACAGACGCATTATCCCCGGTTCTGCCTGTCAGTGTGTGGTGCGGTAGAGGAAGGCCGCGGTGGCCTCACGGGTGACCTGGTTACCCGGCCGGAACGTGCCATCCGCATACCCCGTCGTCACACCCGACTGCGCCAACCACGTCACCTCCTTGTAGAACGTCGCCTTCGTCGACACATCCTTAAACGGCGACTTCTTCGGAGCCGTGAACGACGGAGAACCACCAAACCTGTACAAGAACGCCGCCATCGCCTCACGCGTAATCGGATTCCCCGGCCGGAACGTGCCATCCGCATACCCCGTCGTCACACCCGACTGCGCCAACCACGTCACCTCCTTATAAAACGCCGCCTTCGTCGACACATCCGTAAACGGAGACTTCTTCGGCGCCGTGAACGACGGAGAACCCGCCAACCGATACAAGAACGCCGCCATCGCCTCACGCGTCACCGGATTCCCCGGCCGGAACGTGCCATCCGCATACCCCGTCGTCACACCCGACGACGCCAACCACGTCACCTCCGTATAAAACGCGGACCCCGTCGACACATCCGTAAACGGCGACTTCTTCGGCGGCGTGAACGATGCACCCACAACAGCCGTCGCCGCACTCGTCTTCGACACCGACGAATAGCCGCTCTTGGACCCGGTGACCATGACGGTCACCTTCTTGCCTTTCAGCGTCGGAGCGATCGTGTAGGTGGGTCCCGTCGCACCATCGATGGCGGCCCCATCAGCCTTCCACTGATAAGCGAAGGTGGTGCCTGTGGTCCAGGTACCGGGCTTGGCGGTGAGTGTGCTGCCGACCGCAGCCGTGCCCGTGATCGTCGGGACGGCAGTCCTCAGGGCATTGCACGTGGCGAACGTGAATCGCTTGGTGACAGTCGGGCCGTTGACTACCGTGTAGCCGCCACCACCAGCGCCGTTGGACGAGACACGATCATCTGTCATGACAAAGTACTGGATTGTCGCACCGACCTCCCACGTCCCCGGGTACATCTTGTAGGTGACCGCTTCGGGCGCGAGCTCGGAGTTCGGCCAGAGCACGAAATGGTCGGTCAGCCCGTCGGCGAATCCTCCGTTGACGGCGGTGCCGACGGATCCGTCTTCCTTCACCGGTGCCATTGAGTAGAGGAGCGCAAACGTCGTTCCTGCCACGCCATCCCACGTGAACGACAGATCATAGGGCTGCACGTGCGTACCGTCGGCAGACAGACAGGCGGTGCCGATGTGGATTACCGGGGCTGGAACAGCGGGTTGTGCGGATGCGGCGGCCCCATCCGCCGGCGCGACTGCCAGCAACATCGCACCAGCAACCGCAAGTGCCAATATTCGCCGGTGGCGCCGCGCGCGCGACAACGTGGACGAAGTAGTGCGAGACATGGATCTCCCTGCGGCTCGAGGTGCAGGCGACGGAAACTCGACAGTCACCGTTGTCGCTGCTTGCTTGTCAGTGTGTGGTGCGGTAGAGGAACGCTGCGGTGGCCTCACGGGTGACCTGGTTACCCGGCCGGAATGTGCCATCCGCATACCCCGTCGTCACCTTCGTCGACGCCAACCACGTCACCTCCTTGTAGAACGCCGCCTTCGTCGACACATCCGTAAACGGAGACTTCTTCGGCACCGTGAACGACGGCTGCCCCACCGACCGATACAAGAACGCCGCCATCGCCTCACGCGTGATCGGATTCCCCGGCCGGAACGTGCCATCCGCATACCCCGTCGTCACACCCGACTGCGCCAACCACGTCACCTCCTTGTAGAACGCCGCCTTCGTCGACACATCCTTGAACGGAGACTTCTTCGGCGCCGTGAACGACGGAGAACCCGCCATCCGATACAAGAACGCCGCCATCGCCTCACGCGTCACCGGATTACCCGGCCGGAACGTACCATCCGCATACCCCGTCGTCACACCCGACGACGCCAACCACGTCACCTCCGTATAAAACGCAGACCCCGTCGACACGTCCTTGAACGGCGACCTCTTCGGCGGCGTGAACGACGCACCCACAACAGCCGTCGCCGCACTCGTCTTCGACACCGACGAATAGCCCGGACGAGACCCCGTCACCGTCACCGTGATCCGCTTACCTGCAACGGCATCTGTCACGGTCCACGACGCACTCGTCGCACCCTTGACCGCAACACCATCAGCCTTCCACTGATAAGCGAGGGCTACCGGCGACGGACCCCACGAGCCCACCTTCGCCGCCAAAGACTCCCCCACACGCGGCATCCCCGAAACCGACACCGTCCCCGCAGCAACCGACGAGGTCGTGCACGAGGTTCGAAGGTGACCATCGATCCCCGTCGTGGTCTTCCCGGCCGAAACCGTCAACGAAGTCGCCTCCTTCAGCGACTTCTGGCTGTCCCAGAACTGCGTGCACTGTCCCGGGTACTCGAATCCAACCGTGTATGTGCCGGCCGGCAGAGTCCCGAACGTCGATCCGTCTGGTTCACTTTGCGGAACCGTGTAGGCACCCCACCCCGTTGACCGCATGTACTCCGTCCACGATGAGCCGCTCCATTGATACGTTGTGATGTCTGCCCACCTCGCAGTGGACACCGGCTTCTGAACGTCGACCGTACCCGCGATCACACCACCCTTGGCCAGCGCAAAGTCGACCCCGGTTGTCGTCTTTCCTCCCGCGACTACGACTGGCGTGGCTGTCGTTTGCGAAGCAAGATCGGCGCCGTTCTCGCTATACCCGCTCGACACGCTCAACGTGTACTTCCCTGCGGATAGACCGTCGAACACGTATGTACCGTTCGATGACGTCCGCGCATAATGGGCGTCATACCATTCGTCACTTCCGACGAGCGTCGCGATGATGTCTGCACCGCTCACTGCTTTGCCGTTGTCCTTGCGGGTGACCTTGCCGCTGATCGCTCCGCTCACTGCGAGCACCGCGTTGATGCCCGAGGCCGCGTGACCCGCGGTCACCGTGACACGCGTGGCAGAGTCCAGGTCTCTGGCGTTCTTCCAATACTGAGAGATCAGTCCGGTCACCGCGCCCGAGGGGTCAAACGCCACCGTGTACTCCCCCGCGGGCAGCTGGTCGAGCGTGTACTTACCCGCCGCGTCGGTCGTGGCGTCAAACCACTTCTCTTCGCCTGCGTCGACCATCACGCTCACACCCTTCACGGGCTTACCGGTGTCAGCCCGCGTGACGATGCCCGAGATTGACCCCCCGCTCGGCGACGCAGCAGATGCGGCAGTCACTCCACCCAGAATCATCGCGCCGACCGCCACAATCGCAGCCAGTCCGCGTCCCACAGCGCGCCCCACACCCATGCGAGCAACCATTCGAGTCCCCAACTCTTCTCGCGTCGACGACACCGTCGATCCCCAGCACTTCGAGGCTCTCAGCATATACGCAACTTCGGCGACGCCACACGCAACATTTCTTGGAACATCTACGTCGACGTCACCCTGCGCAGTCCACCTCTGGTGCTTCCGCACAGGCCTCATCCAGCGCCGCACGAGTGGCGATCGAGTCGGGTGCCAGCTGAAGTGCCCGCTGCAACTCGTCGACAGCGCCACTCGCGTCGCCCACCACGAGGAGCACCAGCCCGAGCTGGTGGTGAATGCGCGGGTCGGCCGGAGAGAGCCGTGCCGCCGCTCGCAGGTCTGCAACAGCCGCATCTGCGTCTTTCAGGTCGACGGCGATCATCCCCGCGATGAAGTTCGCATCGGATGACAACGGCAATCGGCTGAGGGCCTGGTCCGCCCATTGTCGCGCGGGTTCCGTCGCGTCCGTCACGCCGCTCTCCAGCGCCGCAGCGTACGCGCGTGCCGCAGTCAAGGAGATATCGACATCCCACGGACGCAGCGTCTGTGCGCTGGCGAACGCGCTCTCCGCTCGTCCCAGATCTCCGATCGCGGCCGCCCGTCGGGCAGCCAGCAGCTGGGCATCCGCCACTGTGCACACGGCGAGCGATCCAACCAGAGCCGCAGACAGTACGGTGCCTGTGCGGCTGCGACCCCCGCCCTCTGAATCGGGGCCCACGGCGATGAGCATGCCGACAAGCGCTGACAACGGCACCAGCGTGGTTGGCGATGAAACGTGTGTGAGCAGTGCCAGTCCAACACCGCCGACGGCGAGTAACGCACCGGCGAGAAGGTCGCTGCGAACGGTGTGCGCCGTCGCCAGATGGTGCCAGCCCACCACGGCGACCGCGACTATGAGTATGACCCCGATGACGAAGCCCACGATTCCGCCGGTGACTGCGGCCTGCACCACCACGTTGTGTGGCGAATCCAATACGGTGCCTACGGGTGTGCGCTGATACCACTCATCACCGAAGTAGGGCGTGATGGCATCTTGATAGCCGTTCGGCCCCACCCCCAGCCACGGTGATGACGCGAACAGCCGCCACGACTGCGCCCAGATGATGAAGCGGTCACCGACTGTCTGGGTCGCGAGGGCATTTGAGAACACCCGGCCACGCATGGCCGGCACGACGAGAAGGGTGCCGACGACCAGTACAACGGCACCGGCACCCGCCCATATCGCACGAGCGCGGCGCCGGGAACGAACAACCAACCTCACTGCAAGTCCGATGATGACGACGGCGATCGCGAGAAGTGCCGCGCGTGACCCTGACAGACCGACAGAGACACCGCCGGCCGCCACGCCACTCAGCGCCCACCACGGCGTGCGCCCCGTGCGCTGCCACGCACCGAGGAGCACTGCACCGAGCAATGCGACGAAGAGTGCGCCCAACAGCCCTTGGTCGGTCGCATTGCCTGCCAGTGAGCCCGGCCGATCGAGGTCGGTCGCAAGCGGGCGCAGCCCAAGGCTCTCGAGCAGGGCGAAGAAGGCAAGAAGGATGGATGCCACGGCCACGGCGCGCACGGTATGGACGTATGCCTCCCTCGGCGCACGTGGCCCGAGCAGCCGAGCGGCTGCCCAGCCAGCGGCCACCAGCGCGGCGTATTCGAAGACGCCCTCGTAGCGGGGAGCTCGCCCGAAGATCTGCGAGAGGGGAGCCGATCCGTGCAACGACGAGACGAGCAGTACGACAATGACCAGCACGATCAACGCCGTGAACCATGTCGGCATCCGTCCGAACGGGACCGAAAGTGCGGCCAGCATTGCCGCGGCGCCTGCGCAAAGCAGGGTGGGCCAGCCCCACCGATTCTCGAGCCCCGGTATGACAGCGATGGGAGCAAGAAACAGCAGCCACAGGCCGACAGTCGCGGGCCAGCCCACCCGCGGCGCACCATCGCCATGTCTGGGGGCGGTCGAGCGCATGAGGGAAGTCTGGCGAGATGCCGTCACCGTGGAGCCTTTCGCGGACGATGAGCCATCACGTCCCCGGCCAGTCTGCCGCGCTCATACCGATCCGTCCAGCGCCGACGGGGCATGAGTTGCGATGCCACTTCCCAGCGCAATGTGACGCGTCGCAGTGCCGAAGGATGCGGCGTCATGTGAGACGCCGGCGTCGCAAACGCCATGTCGCCGCCCGCTCACACAGGAGCTGCCGCCCCTTCACCCGACTCTTTACCGCTGAAGCCGGTAGAGGAATGCCGCTGTCGCCTCGCGAGTGACCGAGTTGCGCGGGCGGAACGTGCGATCGGCATAGCCCGTCGTGACGCCGGTCGATGCCAGCCATGTGACCTCTCGATAGAAGGTTGCCTTCGTCGATACATCCTTGAACGGGGACTTCTTCGGCGGCGCGAACGCCGGCTTGCCTTCCATTCGATACAGCAGCGCTGACATCGCCTCTCGTGTGATGGCATTACGCGGACGGAAGGTGCCGTCTGCGTAGCCGGTCGTGATCTTCGTTGCGGCTAGCCAGGCTACCTGCTTGTAGAAGGTCGCCGTGGTGGGAACGTCTTTGAATGGAGACTTACGTGGTGGCGTGAACTTGGGGCTGCCCTCGAGCCTGTACAGGAACGCAGCCATCGCCTCGCGGGTCACCGAGTTGCGCGGGCGGAAGGTGTCATCGGAGTAGCCGGTCGTCACCTTGGATGCCGCCAGCCACGTGACTTCGTCGTAGAAGGCCGATGTGGTTGAGACGTCTTTGAACGATGGGTCACCGCCGACGACGGTGAGGTAGTCGCTGTGCACCCACATGGGCTTGCCCGACACTGTGACGCGCCACCACACGCCCGCGGTGGCGGTCCGTGTGAATTTCTGCCCCCGTGTAAGCGCGATCACCCCGCCCGCGCAATCGGTCGATGGTGCCCGGCGGGCATTGACCGTCACGGCGGCCACGACAGCAGTACCCGCAGCGGGCTGAACCATCGCCGGTTGAGCACAGCCTTCGATCGGCTTCGCCGCTTTGACTTTCAAGGAGGCGGTGAGTACCCACCCGGTCTCTCCCGCAGCTTTCACTCGCGACCACACGCCATAGGCACCGACTACCGTGACGGCCGTACCTTTCTTCAGAGTCTGGCTGCTCGTGTCACATTCCTCCGTCGGCGCGATTCGCATCTTTGCAGAGCCGACGTTCACGGTCGCTGCGTCGTAGCGCGTCGAGATGTCGGCCATAACGGGCACCGTGCAGGCCGGGACCTGTGCGGGTGCACGGCTCCCGGACGCAGCAGTCGGCTCAAACCATGTCACGTAGTAGTTGTAGAAGTTGCGGTTCCCATATGAAGAACAGGAGTCGCCGCTGCCCCACCCTGCGGCGAGCGCTGCCGTGTTCGAACGGTACGGCGTGTAGTTGTAGAGGCCAGCCGTCGCCTGATTCTTGATGAACACGGCTGACGAACCGCAGGCCGCATCGGGCGCCCATTGCACGACGTTGTAGCGACCAGCCTGATAGTTGTACGCACTCGGGTCCTTGCGATACATCTGCAACTGGCGAGCACCGAGATACACCTGGTTCCAGAAACCCGCCGACTCTGCCGCGCAGCCTGTCTCATCAGGACATGCCTGCCCCATCGCGTGTTCAATCGCCCAGGTGCTGGGGTTCGACGCCGTGACGAGTCCTTGTTCCTTCTGCATCATCACGAGGATGACCTTCGGATTGATGCCACATGCTGTCGCGGCACGCGAGATCATCCGTGCGGCGGTCGCGTCGGTCTGACCCGCGATCGCCGCGCAATAGGCGTCCTTAGCCCGCGCAACCATCGGCCCGTGCAAGCTCTTCAGGCACGTGGCGCCAGACGCGCACACTGGTACCTTGCCATTCAGAAACGCCTGAACCTGCGACTCGGTCAACGACTTCGCGTTGAAAAACTCCGCGTCAGAGATGATGTACCCGCCGTCCTGAATGGTGCGCGGCAACTCTGACGCCTGTGCCGTTGACGACGGTGAGACCAGGATCAGTAGCGCCGCCGCCAAGGTCGAGCAGACGAGGAATACCACCGAGCGCGCCAATGCAGGGCTTCGTCGGGCATGCATACAAGCATTCTGCCGCACACCGCGAACCGAGCAGCAACCTGCGATATCCGCGAAATGCAGAATACGGAGCCGTTGCTACGACCGCTCGGCATACAGCACAGCACGCTCAGGGTTTCTCATCCGTGCGGCAAGAGTGCGCGCCCTGCGCATCACACGGCCGGGCCGCCACGACCTCAACAGAACTCGTGCTGGGGTCGGAAGTGGTTGTCGTACGCGACCATGCTTGCCGTCCATCGGTCGTTTCAGGGCTTCAGCCGGCGAGCGAGCACGCGCGCGCGACGGTCGAATCGGTTGACGGTACGATGCCTCGGCGCGCCATCGGAGAAAGGCACCGACCCTGTTCGTACGGAGAAGTCGTCGGCGTCGTAACCGAAGCGGGCGAAGTCTGCCCGGTAGAACGCGCGCAGCTCGTCCTTGAGCGCATCATCGACCTCCACCTCAGAGCTCGAGAACCCCACTTCCGTCTTGGAGTACAGGGCACGCTCTGCGGGTTCGACTCCCAGATGGAAGCGGTGATTGAGATCGGCCATCATCGCGTCGAGGCCGTCCTCCATGCGATAGACGACGGCCTCCGGCATCCAGAACTCGTGCTGCGGCCGCAGGTGGTTGTCGACTATGTATGGGTTCTTCGCGTAGGCGCGGAGCGTTCTGTGTGCCCATGCCGACACATCAGTCGCGGCGCGCGACACGGTCTTCTTCTTGCGATGCAGGTAGACGTATTCGGAGCGGAAGCGGGCAAGCGGTTCACGGACGATCATGAAGACGAGCTCGAAGCGCTCGACCCGCAGTTGCTGACGCAATGGCTCGGCATGCAGATGCTGCGGCGAGCAGGTACGCAGGTGGTTGAGGCTGTCATGCCCGATCTTGCGGTCGAGGTAGTCGATGCGGTAGCCCGCGTCACGGAAGGCGTTCTCGACACTGGTACCGCCGCACTTGGGCACATGGATGAAGAGGATGTTCTTGCCACCCTTTCGGAATACCGGCATGATCCTCCTGTGCTTTCTTCTGACCGTAACCCGTGAAACTATGAGGCGCCATAGCGCACGCGATGTCGCGGGGGTGTCGTGGCGGGCGCCCGCGTTCTCGACAGGTTCATCAGCGGGATAGATAGGGTCCTGCTATGGCCAGCCCCACCGACCCGACGCCTCCTGAATTGTTCCCCGCCGGCACGAGGCTCGTCCACATCGGCCCTCACAAGACCGGCACCACCACGGTGCAAGCGGCCATGCATGCGGCGCGTCAGGAGATGTCGCGGCAGGGAGTGCACGTGGCCGGCCGCACACGCCATTCCATGGCTGCCGTGCTCGCCGGAACGGGACAGCCCGCGCCGAACTCGAAGGCCAAGGAGGCGCCCCCGAGCGCCAAGTGGGGCGCCTTGCTCCACGAGATCCGTACTGCCCGTGAGCCGCGTGTGATCCTCAGCAGCGAGTTCTTCGCGGATGCGCGGCCCGATGCCATCCGCCGTGTCGTTGACGAGCTCGACCCGGCACGTGTTCAGATCGCGGTCACGCTGAGGCCGCTGGCGAAGATCATCCCCTCACAGTGGCAGCAGTACGTGCAGGGAGGCCTACGCACCGACATGGAGCGGTGGCTGGAGGGCGTCTTCGGTGACCACCCAGAGAAGACCACACCGTCGTTCTGGTTCCGCCACCGTCACGATCACCTTATCGAGCGCTGGGCTGCCGTCGTGGGCACGGAGAACGTCACTGCGGTCGTCGTCGACGACCGCGACCACGACGGTGTCCTTCGCACGTTCGAGCGGCTTCTCGGGCTCACCGACGGTTTGCTCGTCGCCGATCGCGATCTGAGCAACCGTTCGATGACGCTGCCCGAGATCGAAGTGGTCCGCGCCTTCAACCAGCAGTACGCGAAGACGCAGCTCGGCCGCGCCGTTCACGCCAAGGCGATGCGGTTCGGAGCAGCGCTCAACATGAAGCAGCGAACGCCGGGACCGAAAGAGCAGAGGATCATCGCTCCCCAGTGGGCGATGGACCGCACGCGGGTCGTCGCCGAGGAGATGACCGCGAACATCCACGCCTCGGGCGTGCACGTCATCGGCGATCTGAATCTGCTCACGGTGACGCCCCCGGGCTGGGAAGAAGGACATCGCCCACCTGTACGGGTGACCCCTGAGATCGCCGGTCGGGCGGCGATGGGCGTTCTCGAGTCGCTGCTGCCCGAAGGAGCGTCACGAGACGGCAGGGCCCCGTCAAGCGTGGATGCGCTACTTGACGCCATCCCTGTGCGAGAACTCGCTCAGGCGATTGCGCGACGAGCGACCGCCAAAGCCGGGACCGTCCTGCGCCGACACGATTCGGAGTGAGGCGCCCGCTCAGCGTTCTGCGAGACGGCCATCCAGCAGCGCACGCACCTGGGCGACAGCGTCGTCGAGGCGCACGACCGAGGTATCCATCACGAGGTCGGCGTCGTCGGGCACCTCGTAGGGCGACGAGATCCCGGTGAAGTCGGGGATCTCACCGGCCCGCGCCTTCGCATACAGGCCCTTGCGGTCGCGGGCCTCGCAGACCTCGAGCGGCGTGCTGATGTAGACGAGCAGGAACACCGCGCCGGCTTCGGCCGCCAGCTCGCGCACCCGCTGCCGAGCACCGGCGAAGGGCGCGATCGGGGCGGCGATCGCAATGCCGCCGTGATGCGCGACGAGCGAGGCCACATAGCCGATGCGCTCGACGTTCGCCTCGCGTGAGGCGCGGTCGAACCCGAGCCCGCGGGAGAGGAACTGGCGCACCTCGTCGCCGTCGAGCTGCGTGGTGCGGATGCCGTCGTCTTCAAGCTCGCCGCGCAGCGCCGACGCGACCGTCGACTTACCCGAGCCTGAGAGCCCGGTGAACAGCACCACGGCACCGCGGTGCCCCACTCCGGCCAGCGCCCGCTCGACGTCTGTCGCCTGGGCCGGCGCATACAGCTCAGCGACGGCGGCGCGGCGCATTGCGGGCAGGGCGTCGACTCGCCGCTGCTCGTCATCGGGGCGGCCCTCCGCCGCGTCACGCACGGTCGCCGCACCGCAGGCGCGCACCACGTCGTCGAGACGACCGACCCCGGGCGTGCCCTCCCCCGGCCACGGCAGCGCGATCGGACGCGCCTCGTGACCGGCCGCGCGCAGCGCGGCCGCGACGTCGACGGCGGCGCGCGTCAGCCCTGGTGCTCCAATGCGCCCCGCGGGCGCCGTGCCGCGAGCGACGGGAGCGATCACGAGGATCTGCCCGCGACGGCCCTCGAACGCGGCGAACGCGCGCGCGACGTCGCCGCGGGTGGGCGGCTCGGTGACGGTGAGAGCCGCGGCATCCGTCCCCTCCGCTCGCCATTGCGCGGGGGCGATGCGCACCGCCGGATCCCACTGCGGCCCCGGCGTGTGGGCGAACGGCTGGAGGGCTGTCAACACTCCTGCATCGACCCGGGCGAGTGGGGTGTTCTCGGCGTCGGTGAACACCGTGCCGTCGGGCAGGTCGCCGAGAGCGACAGCCGGGATGCCGCCGCCGAGCGCCAGCTCAAGCAGGTCGAGCTCGGCATCGGTGAGAACACGCACGGGCGGAGTCATCGGGTTCCTTCGGTCGGATGTGGTGGATCGTCGGCGGCGGTGCCGATTCCGGGCGGCGCCTGCGGCTTCGCGGCCGTGCTGCGCGCCCCGCGTTCTTCTCTCTTCTTCGCCGTGTACCGGTTGCGGATGAGCACCCACAGCAGCGGCCCGACGACGAGCGCCGCGATCGTGACCCCGAACACCCACTCGGTGGGCACGCCGATGAGTTTGAGCCCCGACGCCAGCAACAGGATCGCGAGGATGCGCCGGATGATGCCGCCCGGTGCCCGACTCGAGACACGGGCGCCGAAGAACGCTCCGGGGATCGCGCCGATCAGCAGCGAGACGGTCAGCCCCAGCGAGAAGTCGCCGTAGAGAAGGTGCCCGAGGGATGCCGCGGCCACCAGCGGCACCGCCTGGACGAGGTCGGTACCCACGAGCTGCGACGCCTTCAGCCCCGGATACATGAGCAGCAGCACGACGATGATGACCGACCCTGCCCCCACCGACGTCATGCCCACGAGCAGGCCCGCCACGGCGCCGAGGATCACGGTGGGGACGGGCTTGACGACCACGTCGGGCCGCGTCGGCTTCACTGCGCCCTCGCCGAGCGCGGTATTGCGCTGGATCATGCCCAGCACGGCTCGGACCACAAGCCCCGCCGAGGCCATGAGCAAGGCAACACCCAAGATGATCTTGAGAATCTCATTGAGGGATTCGCCGAACGGCAGCACCCGTAACAAGATGACGCCCGAGAACGCGGCCGGCACAGACCCCAGGCACAGCCACCCCACGAGCTTCAGGTTCACGGTCTTGCGACGCAGGTGCACGAAGGCGCCGGCCGGCTTCATGAACAGGCTCGCGACCACGTCGGAAGACACCGCCATCAGCGGATCCACGCGGAAGAAGAAGATGAGCATGGGGGTCATCAGCGCTCCCCCGCCCATGCCGGTGAGGCCCACGACGAACCCGACGAGCAGGCCACCGAGGACGAGACTGAGGTCGATGCTCATCGCTGCGTGGGCCGCTCCGAGCAGGGCTCGGCCAAGAGGATGACGCAGCGTGAGGACATGCCGCAATGGTAGCCTCGGGTTGACTTCGCCGACGGGTCGTCCGTCATGTATGCGAAACAAATCCCAGCAAGTCGATAGGAATACATTGACGAACTCTGCGTCCGAGGCGGACGATCACGCGTTCGCCGCTGATCTCGCGCGGGGTGCCGGAGCCGTGCTACTCGGCCTGCGCGCCGAGGTCGATGCGACGGGAGATGACCTCGACTCAGCCGCCTTCAAGGACCTCGGTGATGCACGGGCTCAGGCCTGGCTCGCCGACGCATTGGCGAGCGGGCGCCACGGTGACGCCGTGCTGTCGGAAGAGGCGGCCGACGACCCCGCACGTCTCGACGCCGATCGGGTCTGGATCATCGACCCGCTCGACGGCACGCGCGAGTTCGCGGAGAAGACCGACGACAGCTGGCGCACCGATTTCGCCGTACACGTCGCGCTCTGGGAACGCGGTGCGGGGCTCACCGCGGGTGCGGTCGCCCTCCCCGCGCGCAACCGGGTGTACGGCACGGCACCGGCCGCCGCGACGCCCGACGATGCCGCCGCGGCCGCGGTGCTGGCCGGCGACCGTCCGCTGCGCCTCGCGGCGAGCCGCAGCCGGCCCCCGGCATTCGTCGCCGCGCTGGCCGAGCGCGACGACGTCGAGCTGGTGCCGATGGGATCAGCGGGCGTCAAGGTCGTCTCCGTCATCGATGGAACCGTCGACGCCTACTTGCACGCCGGCGGACAGTACGAATGGGACTCCGCCGCGCCCGTGGCCGTCGCCACGGCCGCCGGATTCGTCTGCACCCGTCTCGACGGCTCGCCCCTCGTCTACAACCGCGCGAACCCGTGGCTGCCCGATCTGTTCGTCAGCCACCCCGCGCTGCAGGCACATGTACGCAGTCTGCTCGCCACCGTCGTCACTCCCGATCAGGAAGGTACCCAGTCGTGAACACCCACGTCTTGAGTCAGCTCCGCAGTCTGGAGGCAGAGAGCATCCACATCTTCCGCGAGGTCGTCGCGGAGATGCAGCATCCCTGCCTGCTGTTCTCGGGCGGCAAAGACTCGATCACCATGCTGCACCTGGCCGAGAAGGCCTTCGCACCGGCGCGCATCCCGTTCCCGATCATGCACGTCGACACGGGGCTGAACTTTCCCGAGGTGATCGCCTGCCGCGACCGCTGGGTCGAGCGCACGGGCGTTCAGCTCGTCGTCGCCTCGGTGCAAGACGCGATCGACCGAGGTCTGGTCACCGAGCCGCCGAACGGCTCACGCAACCGCATTCAGACTCCGGTGCTGCTCGAGGCCGCGGAGAAGAACGGCTTCGACGCCCTCTTCGGCGGCGGACGGCGCGATGAGGAGAAGGCCCGGGCAAAGGAGCGCGTGTTCTCGTTCCGCGACGATTTCGGCCAGTGGGACCCGAAGAACCAGCGGCCCGAGATCTGGAGCCTGTACAACGGACGCGTGCACCCGGGTGAGAGCATCCGGGTCTTCCCCCTCTCGAACTGGACCGAGCTCGACATCTGGTCGTACATCGCCGAAGAAGACATCGACATCCCCGAGCTGTACCTCGCCGCCGAGCGCGACGTCGTCGAGCGCGACGGCATGCTGTTCGCGGTGAACGACTTCATCACGCTCAAGGACGGCGAGCAGCCGCAGCGCCGATCGGTGCGCTATCGCACGCTCGGCGACGCCAACCTGACCGCCGCCGTCGAGTCGACGGCATCCACCTTCCCTGCCATCGTCGAAGAGACCGCGTCGGTGCGCATCACCGAGCGCGGCGCCACCCGTGGAGACGACAAGGTCAGCGAGGCGGCGATGGAAGACCGCAAGCGAGAGGGCTACTTCTGATGGCAACCGACCTGTTGCGGTTCGCGACCGCAGGATCCGTCGACGACGGCAAGAGCACGCTCATCGGGCGCCTGCTGTTCGACTCGAAGACGATCTTCAGCGACCAGCTCGAGTCGGTCGAGCGGGTGTCGCAGAGCCGGGGCAACGACTACACCGACCTGGCACTGCTCACCGACGGCCTGCGCGCCGAGCGCGAGCAGGGCATCACCATCGACGTCGCGTATCGCTACTTCGCCACCCCGCGGCGCAAGTTCATCATCGCCGACACCCCCGGGCACATCCAGTACACGCGGAACATGGTCACCGGTGCCTCGACCGCCGACGTCGCGCTCATTCTCGTCGACGCCCGCAAGGGTGTCGTCGAGCAGAGCCGTCGGCACATGTTCCTGGCCACACTGCTGGGCGTGCCGCACATCGTCGTCTGCGTGAACAAGATGGACCTCGTCGACTACCGCGAGGACGTGTTCGAGCAGATCCGCACCGAGTTCACCGACTTCGCGTCACGGCTGCGGGTGCGCGATCTGTCGTTCATCCCGATCTCGGCGCTGAACGGCGACAACGTCGTCGACCGCAGCGAGAACATGCCGTGGTTCGACGGCTCGCCGCTGCTCAGCCACCTGGAGCGCCTGCACGTGGCCAGCGACCGCAACCTGACCGATGTGCGCTTTCCGGTGCAGTACGTCATCCGCCCGCAGCAGCACGAGCACCGCGACTACCGCGGGTACGCCGGCACGGTCGCGAGCGGCGTGATGCGGCCCGGCGACCCGGTCGTCGCGCTGCCGTCGGGACTGGAGACGACGATCGCCGGCATCGACACTGCCGATGGACCGGTCGCCGAGGCCTACCCGCCCATGTCGGTGACCGTGCGGCTCACCGACGACATCGACATCTCGCGCGGCGACATGCTGGCCCGGCCGAACAACACACCCGCGGCGCTGCAAGACGTCGACGCACAGGTGTGCTGGATGGACGAGACGGCAACACTGATGCCGGGCAAGAAGTACGCGATCAAGCACACGACCCGTTGGGCGCGTGCGATGGTCAAAGACCTCAGCTACCGCATCGACGTGAACACGCTGCACCGTGACGAGGCTGCCACCGAGCTCGGCCTCAACGAGATCGGGCGCGTGCGGCTGCGCGTGACGCAGCCGCTGTTCGTAGACCCGTACCAGCAGAACCGCGAGACCGGGTCGTTCATCCTGGTCGATGAGAGCACGAACAAGACCGTCGCCGCCGGCATGATCGGCAGCCTGCCGCACCCGGCCTGAATCCACGTAGACGATGCCCCAGCCATCAGGGCTGGGGCATCGTTGTTTCACGCCGACTTCATATGTGACAATTCTCATAACTATTTTGTCAACAATTTTGATTGCGATCCTGGCTCCAACGGGTCTACCGTGGGCACGTCGCGGCCCTCCGCCGCACTTCCCCGATGGAGAGGACATCGATGTCATCACGCAATGTCGCGCGGAAGGCCTCGCGCATCGTTCCTTCGCCTCACCGACGCGGAGCACGCGCCGCCGTCGCCCTCGGCACCGCCGCGCTGCTCAGCCTGAGTGCCGTGCCCGCCATGGCGTCGACCGGCGGCCACGCCTCGCCCGATCAGCATGGCCGCAGCACAGGGGGCGCATTCGACTCCCATCTGCGCTTCGACAACAGCACATACACGACACTGACGGTGACCATCGACGGCTCGCGCACCAAGGTGCGGTGGTACAAGGAGGTCTGCTACGTCGCGAACCCGCAGAAGATGGCCGACACCCAGTCGGGCATCTTCGGCACCACCACGATCGCGAACCCCGACTGCGGCTACCAGAGCATGAACATCTTCGTGCCCGAGCGCGCCTTCCACGATCAATCGACCGCGATCTACTTCGGCGTCAACAATGCCGGCTGGATGAGCAGCTACGTCGGCGCATCGGTCACCGACGGCGCCGATTTCGACAGCAGTACGAGCAACGTCGGCGCCGCCCTGAAGGCCGGATATGTGTACGTCGATGTGGGAACCCGCAGCCGCGGCCTCGTGGCCGCAGACGGCAGTTACGCCGGTAAGGCGCCCGATGTCGTCGTGGACGCCAAGGCCGCCATCCGGTATCTGCGGCTGAACGACGCGCGCATGCCCGGCAGCGCCGAGCGCATCGTGCTCAACGGCACCAGCGGCGGTGGCGGGCTCGGTGCGATCGTCGGCGCATCAGGCAACAGCACCGACTACCTTCCCTATCTGAAGAAGGTGGGGGCCGCCGGCGTCACGAAGTCCGGAAAGTCCACGCTGCGCGACGACGTGTTCGCGGTGAACATCTACTGCCCGATCACCGACCTCGGCAATGCCGACATCGCGTACGAGTGGTTGTTCACGACCCTCGGCACCCGTGCAGCGACCGCCGACCTCGGCAACGACCCGGCACCGGCCGTGTCGGCCGAGTTGGCATCACGATACGCGAGCTACCTGAAGAGCCTGCGCTTGAAGACCACGGATGGCCGCAACCTCACGGCCGACACGATGATCGCCGCGATCAAGAAAGAGGTCATCCGTTCGGCCGAGACCTACATGAAGGCCGATGCCGCCAACACGATTCCCGACCTCGGCGAGCAGATCACGTACACGACCGGAGGCTTCGGTCAGGCGCCGACGAAGCACACCTACACGAACGACTGGATCGACGTCGACAATGCCCGCAACCGCGTGGTCTCGCTCGACATGGCGAAGTACCTCCAGTTCGTGGTCACTCAGGCGACGCTGAAGACCGTGCCCGCCTTCGACGCATGGGGGCTCGCCGGGGTCGAAGCCGGCCGCACCGAGTCCACGCTGTTCGGCACATCGGCCCAGGAGTACTCGAACTACACCGCGTACAGCTGGGACAACAACTCCGTCGCGGGTGACGGCAGCGGGTTGGATGACACGGGCCTGACCTGGTCGCAGTATGCGAAGCGCGACGGCCTGGCCGCCGAGCAGGTGAGTCTGCTCGACCCGATGAACTACATCGGCACGAAAGCCACGACGAGCGCGAACTGGTACATCCGGGTCGGTACGCGCGATCGCGACACCGCGTTCACGGTCGGACTCAACCTCGACCGCGCACTGGCGGCCGATCGCAGCGTCGACGAACTCAACTACCAACTGGCATGGAACCAGCCGCACGCGGGCAACTACGACGTGCCCGAGGCGATGGCCTGGATCGCGAAGGTGCTGAAGGAGGCAGACGGGCCCTCCGGCCACCGCCACTGATCCTTCACTCGACCACGGGCCTCTCCGATTCGACCGTCGGGGCCCGTGGTCGTGTCGTCTCCGACCCCCGTGACGCAGTGCACGCTTTCTCTGCCAGGAAGAGGATAAACTCGCCGCACTCGGGTTATCCTCGAGCCTCGATCTCTCGTCAGCGGGACCGCCGCAGATGCCTCTTCGTTAGGACTCATCAGCACTGTGCACATCGATATCTCCGTGGTCGTACCGGTGTATAACCCAGGCACCTACCTCCAGCCTTTGCTCCGGTCACTCGAACAGCAGACCATGGCCAGCGAGCGTTTCGAGGTGATTCTCGTCGACGACGGATCCGACGACGGCACCGCAGAACGCCTGGATGCTTGGGCTGCCGAGCATTCAAACACCCTGGTCGTGCACCAGCCGAACCACGGGTGGCCAGGCCAGCCCCGCAATGTCGGTATCGATCGTGCCGCGGGGAGATACATTTACTTCGTCGACCAAGACGATTGGCTAGGCGATGAGGCACTCGCGCGCGTCGTCGCGTACGGAGATGAGAACAACTCAGACGTCGTCATAGGCAAGATGAAAGGTATCGGCCGCGGGGTGCCTCGGAGGCTGTTCGCGGCCTCGGTACCCAAAGCCGTCATCGGCCGCACACCCTTGCAAGACAGCCTGACGCCGCACAAGGTCTTCCGCACGGCATTCCTCGAACGGATCGGCCTGCGATTTCCCGAAGGGAAGCGCAGGCTCGAAGACCACCTGTTCGTCACCACAGCGTTCCTGCGCGCCGATGTCGTGTCGGTGTACGCCGATTACGACTGCTACATCCACATCACCCGCGACGACCACGGGAACGCTGCGGGGCGCCTATACGAGCCCGCCGATTACTACCGCAACCTTGAGGAAGTTCTCGACGTCGTCGATCGGTATCTTCCCGCCGGAGAGAGGAAAGACCGGTACCTGCAGCGGTGGATCCGCACCGAGCTCGTGGGTCGCTTGAAGTCCAGACTTCTGCGGAACGCTTCGCGCACACGCCGCGACGCGTTCTTCACAGAGATCAGCCGCATCCTGCGCACACGCATCCCCGACTCGGCTTTCCGCATTCTGCCATTCCAACTTCGCCTCGACGCGGCGCTTGCTCGCTACGGCAACGCGAAACAGTTCTTCCGCCTCGACCACGCGGTGCGCGGCATCACCCTCGTCGCATCGCCGAGCGCCGACGGCGTGTTCACCGTCCGTCTCCTCGATGGAATCCATCGGATTTCACCGACAGCCCGTGTCTCGGACCTTCTCCATGCTCACGGCGCGGCGAACCTCGTACCCGGCGTCGTCGCACTCGTCGGCGGGGACCCGCTCATCCTGCCACCGACGGCAGACGTCACGCGCCCGGACGGTGCCAAGGCTCGCGCTCAACGCGTTGGCGAGAGCGCCCAATACGCCCTCGACCCAATCACTCCCGGTGACACCGTGACCATCGCCGGTCCACTCGGACCTAGAAGCGGGACGGTCGTAGATCTGCGCCGTCGACGCGTGCGCCGAAGCGTGACGATCCGCCAGTTGACGAAGGCCTTTCGTAGGTCGGCTTCACACACTGCTCGACAGTTGTTGGGGCCGCGACGAACCGCACAGGTCCGCGCGCTGATGAAACGCGCCCGCCGGCGCGCGGATTAAGCCCGCTGCTCGAGGCGGGCAACCGCCTCGTCAATGGGTCCGTCAAAGATCACTGACCCCTTGCGGATGACAATGCCGCGTGTACACAGTTCCTTCACCTGAGCGGCGCTGTGGCTGACGATCATCATCGTGATGCCGGAGCCGGCCAGCTCCTTGAGTTTGGCGTTGCATTTGGCGCGGAAGGGCGCATCACCAACCGCGAGCACTTCGTCGACGAGCAGCACATCGAGATTCACATGGATGGCCACGCTGAACGCGAGGCGCATGAACATACCGGATGAGTAGTGCTTGACTTCCTGCTCGATGAAGTCGCCGATCCCGCTGAACTCGACGATCTCATCGAACCGCTCCTTGGTCTCCTTCTCGCTCATGCCGAGGATCGCCGCGTTCAGGAACACGTTCTCGCGCCCGGTCAACTCGGGGTTGAACCCCGCGCCGACTTCGATGAGACCGGCCACTCGGCCTCGAGTGAGTACCTGTCCTTCGTCAGGGCGTAAGACTCCGGAGACGAGCTTGAGCGTTGTCGATTTACCCGAGCCGTTCAACCCCATGATCGCAACGCATTCGCCCTCCCCGATCGTGAACGAGATGTCGTTGAGCGCTTGGAACTGCCCGCCGCGGTCTTTCTTGCGCTTGAGCATGTCTATGAAAGCAATCCGCAGTGACTGCGTCGACCGCTTGTTGAACCACTTCGACACGTGGTCGACGATGATGGCCGGGCCAGGTGTACGCGAATTCGCGGCCGCCACGGTCGCACTGTGGGAGGAGTCGGTCATCACAGATCCTGGGCGAAGTTTCGTTCAAGGCGACGGAAGATGAGCTGGCCGACAACCAGCATCACAATGATTATTCCGACTGCTGCCAATATGTAGTAGCCGAACGCAGGGGGCCACCCCAGCGTGTCCTGCTCTCCTACGACTGGCCCCCAGTACGCTTCGTGGAACATCTGCACCGCGATCGTCACGGGGTTGGTCATGTAGATGTGGAAGATCCACTCGTGGTTGCTCAGCTTGTCGTGGATCATCGGCCACGTGTACAGAATCGGCGACGCCCATGTCGTGATTGTGCGAATCACCTCAAGGAAGTTCTGTGCGTCGCGGAAGCGCACGTTGATGGCAGACAAGGCCAGGCCGACACCGAACACGAACAACAGCACGATGAGCACACCCGCGAACGTCAGCCCGATCGACTCGGGCGTCGGGAACCACCCGAACAGGATCGAGACGATCAGGAGCACCACGTACTGCGGGAGGAAGTGGATGAAGGCGCCCACGGCCGCGGAGAGTGGAAACAGCTCGCGCGGCAAGTAGATCTTACGCACGAGCGCCTTGTTCTCGACGATCGAGCGGGTCGTCGCGGTCATCGTCTCATTGAACAGGTTCACGATGCACAGACCGGAGAACATGTAGATGGGGAACATCTCCACTTTGCGGCTCACGCCCAAAATGCCCCCGACGACGAGGAAGTACACGAGGAACTGGACGGTGGGTCGCACATACGACCACAGCCACCCCAGAACGGAGTTCTTGTAACGCAGCGACGACGTCTTCCCGATGAGAAGCCGAAGCAGATATCGGTACTTGAAGACGTCCAGCAGACCCCGGCTGGTGCCAGGCGTGTCGTAGTCGCTCTTATCGAAAGTGATTGTCACGGGTATGTCGTCCTCGTGCCCGCGTTCATCCGATTTCGGGCCACCCGTCATCCTACTGGAATGCCGGCTGAGAACCGTCTGCAACGGGCACGACGCGGTACGACAGCATTCTGTATGCGCCGGGATCAGCGCAGGTACGTGTTCGCGACCCAGCCGGTGCGCGAACCGTAGGTCACCTGGCTCCACGAGCCGCTGGTCTTCTTCACCGTCACGGACGCGCCCTTGGGAATGACCGTGAGCACCTTCGCGCTCAGGCTGCCGCTGGAACGCAGGTTCAGGTAGGCCGTGGTCTTCTTCGTGACCGTCGTGGATGACGATGCCTTCGCGGTCGACAGGTAGTCGTTGTCGACCCAGCCGGTGCGTGAGCCGTAGGTGACCTTGCTCCAGTCGCCCTTCGTCTGGGTCACCGTCACGGTGGCACCACGCGGCAGCACGGTGAGGATCTTCGCCTTCAGGCTGCCGCTGGCCCGCAGGTTCAGCGGCGTCTTGACCGTCGCCTTCGTGGTCTTGGTGGTCGTCGTCGTGCCCGAGCTCGTCGTGCCCGAGCTCGTGGGCACCGACGTCTTGAATCCGGTCAGGTAGGCGTTGGCGACCCAGCCCGACTTCGAGCCGTAGGTGACGCTGCTCCACTGACCGCTGGTCTTCTTGACGGTGACGCTCTTGCCCTTGGGGATCACGGTGATGACCTTCGCCGACAGACCGGCGCTCGAGCGCAGGTTCAGGGCGGCCGTGGTCTTCGCGGTCTGCGTGTCGGTCGACGAGCCCGACGAGCCCGACGACGAGCTCGACTTCTCGAGCGCCAGATAGTCGCTGTGCGCCCACATCGTGGTGCTGCCGACCTTGAGCCGCCACCAGACGCCGTAGGTGCCGGTGCGCGTGTACTTCTGCCCCTGCGTGAGGGTCTTCACACCGGTGGTGCAGTCGGTCGACGGCGCCTGCCGCGCATTGAGCTTGCTCACCGTCACCACCGCCGTGCCGGATGCCGCCGTCACCTTGGCCGGTGTGGCGCAGCCGGTGGATGCCGCGGCTCCGCCGCCCGACGACGACGCCGTGGTCTTCAGGTAGGCGCTGACGACCCACAGCTTCTTGCCGTCGACGGTGATGTGATTCCACGCGCCGTACTGCCCGGTGATGGTGACCTTCGTGCCCTTCTTCAGGGTCTTCAGGCCACTGCCGCACAGCGTCGTGGGCGCCGTGCGTGCGTTCAGCTCGCTGACGTTCACCGTCGCGGTGCCGGTGCGGGTCGACACGTCAGCGGTCGCGGGGTTCGTGCATGCCTTGACCTGCGCGGGCGCACCCGACGAGGTGGACGCGCTCGGGTTGAACCAGGCGACGTAGTAGTTGTAGAAATTGCGGTTGCCGTACGTCGAGCAGCTGTCGCCCGTGCCCCAGCCGGCGGCGAGCGCCGCGACGTTCGGCCGGTACGGCGTGTAGTTGTACAGGTTCGCGGTGGCCTGGTTCTCGATGTAGACCTTCGAGGTGCCGCACGCAGACGAGGGCGCCCACTTGATGGTGTTGTACTGCCCCTTCCGGTACGTGAAAGACGCCGGGTACTTGGTGTAGATCTGCATCTGGCGGGCACCCAGATACACCTGGTTCCAGAACCCGGCCGCTGCCGCGGAGCAACCGGCCGGAGTGTCGGGACACGACTGGCCCATGGCGTGCTCGATGTTCCAGTCACTCGGCTTGGTCGACGTCACCAAGCCCTGTTCCTTCTGAAGCATCACCAGGATGACCTTCGGGTTGACCCCGCACGCCGACGCGGCCTTCGAGATCATCCGGGCCGCCGGCACCTTCTTCTCGCCCGGGATGGCGGAGCAGTAGGTGTCTTTCGCCCGAGCGGTCATGTCGCCCACATAGTCCTTGAGACAGGAGGCGCCCTTGGCGCAGCTGGAGACCTTGCCGTCGAGGAACTTCTGGATCTGCGCCTGCGACATCGAGCCCTCGTTGTAGAACTCGCCGTCGGAGATGATGTACCCGCCGTCGATGATCGAACCCGGCAGGGCAGCCGCCTCGGCCTTCAGCGCAGGCCCGGTCACCGACAGCAGCGCTGCCGCCACGACCGCCGACAGAACAAGTGCGAACCCCCGGGTACGCGCGGACAGAGAGAACCCTCGCCGTGCAAACATGTGAACATTGTGGCGGATGTGACGGGTGATTACCACCCCGAGCTGAAATCCGCATGCGCGACACGCCGATTCGAGCAACCTCCCAAGTGGCGCTCAGCCGGGCCCGCGCGGACGTTGAGCGAGGGAGCGCAGCGACCGAGTCGAGACGCGTTCGACTACCGTTTCGACTCGCTTCGCTCGCTCAACGACCGGAGTCAGAGGTCGGCGTCAACGACCGGAGTCAGAGGTCGGCGTGCAGCTGCCAGACGCGATCGGCCGAGACCTGCCATGAGAAGGCGCGTCCGCGGTCACCGGAGAGCACGCCCAGGCGATCCAGACCCCGACCGGTGGCGAGCGCCTGCGCAATGGCGTCGCCCAGTGCCGCGGCATCCGATTCCGCATCCTCCGGGTCGCCGACGACCGCTCCCCCGTCGACGATGACCTCGCGGTGGTCGGGCGAGGCGACGGCGACCACCGGCACGCTGAGCTTCAGCGCCTCGACGACGCGCCACGGGAACGCCGCACGCCTGCTGGGCGCGACCAGCAGCAGGCTCGCATCGAGGATCGCGGCGCGATCGGCGGCGTCGAGGTCGGCGCGCACGTGCACCCGCGTGCCCGAGATGCCCGCCGCCTCGGCCATGTCGACGATCGCGGGCTCTTGCCCGTCGCCCGCCTCGAGCACGACGAGGGGAAGATCGATGCCGGATGCCGCGACCGCCGCGAACGCGACCGACAGCGCCGATGAGGGCCGGATATCACCGACGAGGGCCACCACCGTCTCGGGGATGCCGAGGGTGCGCCGCCGCCCGATCGCATCGACCGGCACCTCGAAGTCGGAGGCCGCCGCGCCGGCGATCACACGCGTGCGGCCTGCGAACCCCGTCACCTGTTCGAGGCGCTGCGCCATCGCGTGTGTGGGCACCACGATCGCATCGGCATGCTTGCGCGCGCGCTTGAGCATGCCCTTGTGCCAGGCGACCGTGGTGCGCGGCAGCTCGTCGGGGGCTTCCCACGGCAGCAGATCCCACAGCGTGACCACTGTCTGGTCGTGATCGTTGACCCGGTCGTGACGCGCGAGCGGAGCCAGCAGGGTCGGCGAGTGGATGAGTCCCCCGCCCACACCTGCGGTGACGCCGAGCTGCCACGCCGCGGCGAGCTCGCGGCGCCCCATGCCCAGGCGCCGCACCTCGGCGAGGCCGTCGAGCTCGAGCTCGCGGCCCGTGGGCACGATCGCCCCGACTGCGCAGCCCGACGGCGCCGTCTGCACCAGCGCACGGGCGAGCTCACCTGACGCCATCGCGAGATCGGGATCGGTCGCGGTGATCAGCTGGTCGAGCACGACCCGCAGCAGGACGCTCATCTCACCCCTTCGGAGACGGACTCGGCGATGCCGGATGCAGCGCGTCGTGCACCATCTCGTGCACGGCGGCGATGTCGGGCGTGTACTGGTTGACGTCGTTCGCGGGCGTGAGCTCGAGCGTGGTGACCTTCTGCTTCTTCGCCTTGACCGCGAGGTCGGCGAAGCCCGGCAGCATCCCGGACGGGATGTCTGTCTTGACCAGGTGCTCGCCGGCCTTCATGATCTCTTCGAAACGACTGAGCACGGTCGTCGGGGTGAACTGCTTGAGGATCGCCTGCTGCAGCTGCCGCTGGCGCTTCATGCGGTCCCAGTCGCTCGTCGTCTTGCGCGACCGCGCGTACCACTCGGCGGTCTTGCCGTCCATGAGCTGCGTGCCCTTCTCGATCCAGCCCGTGGCCCAGGAGTCGACCGGCTCGCCCTCATAGGTCGGCCCGCCGCCCTTGGGCAGCCGCTCGGTCACGGTGATCTCGACGCCGCCGAGCGCGTCGACGAGGGCCGCGAAGCCGTTCATGTCGATGAAGGCGTAGTACGGGATCTTGATGCCCAGCAGGCCCTCCGCGGCATCCTTCGTCGCCTCCACACCGGGAGTCGACCCGTGCTTCTCCGCGTCGGGGTAGATGGCACTGCCGTCACGGCAGACCTCGAGCTCGGTGTTGAGCTGGTTGATCGCACCGGTCCAGCCGCACGTCGGGTCGGCATGCCCCTCGTGCAGGTCGGGGTAGAACTTGCGCATCGGGCTGTCTTCCGAGAACGGGAAGCCCTCGAGGTCGCGCGGGATGCCGGTGATGATGACACGCCCCGTGTCGGCGTTGACCGAGACGACCGAGATCGAGTCGAACCGCATCGAGTCGCGGTGCGCCGAGCTGTCGGCGCCCAGCAGCAGGATGTTGTAATACCCGTCGGAGGGCTGGGCCATCGGCGCGGACGCCTCGAAGATGCTGGCCAGTCCCCCGTGCAGGCTGCCGACCTTGCTCGCGCCGGCGGCGGTGGTGAACCCCGAGACCACCAGCAGCGCGACCGACAGCAGCGCGATGCCGAACCGCGCCTTCGGTCCGGTCTTGACCAGGCGCACGAGCCGCAGGGTGTCGATGGTGAGGATGATCCACAGCACGAGGTATGCGATCAGCAGCACCTCGATCAGCAGCAGGGCGGGCGCCTTGATCGTGAACAGGCCGAAGAACGACACGTCGCCCAGCAGCACCGTGAGCAGCGCCGTGCGCCACAGCAGTGCGCTGACGATCATGACGACGACGAACACCCACATCGTGATCGTCGCGCCCAGGCCGATCTTGCCCAGCCGCCGGTTGCCGGCCAGTGCCTGCGCGGAACCCGGGATGAGGAAGTTCAGCACGACGAGCCACCATCCGCGGCGTGTCATCATCGCCTCGGAACGGGTGTCGGGATGCCGCAGCGGCCGTTCTTCGACGAGGTGCGAGCCCTGCGCGACAGCCGTCACAACGACTCCTTCAACCGCCGGTTCTTCAGCTCGACCTGGCCTTCGAGATCGCGGGCGTACGCCTCGACGCGGTCGGCGACGGCCGGGTCGGATGCCCCGAGGATCCGTGCGGCGAGCAGGCCCGCGTTCTTCGCGCCGCCGATCGAGACCGTTGCGACGGGGATGCCGGCCGGCATCTGCACGATGCTCAGCAACGAGTCGAGTCCGTCGAGCGTGGCCAGCGGCACGGGAACGCCGATGACCGGCAGCGCGGTGACCGATGCCAGCATGCCGGGCAGGTGGGCGGCGCCGCCGGCGCCGGCGATGATGACCTTCAGGCCCCGCTCCCGCGCCCCACGTCCGTAGTCCACGAGCTTGTCGGGCGTGCGGTGCGCCGAGACGACCTCGACCTCGTGCGCGATGCCGAAGTCGGTGAGGGCCTGAGAGGCGTCGCTCATCACGCGCCAGTCCGAGTCGGAGCCCATGACGACTCCGACCAGGGGCGATGAAGACGAGTGCAGCGGCTGAGTCACCCGTCAAGGCTAGGGCGGATGCCTGGAAGATCCCCGCAACGGCACGGGATCAACCGCTCTTTGGCCCTTCCTCCCCAGGGAGTGGACTTCGCGCTGTTCGCCGGATCTATCCACAGATTCCCTGCGGTGTCCGCGCCCGCGACGGCGAACCGCATAGCGTCGATGGCGAACAGACCGATTTCGTCGCACACTGGAGGAGTGATCACATTGTCGCTCGACACGCTGGTGTCGCTCGGCAGCCTGGTGGCCGTCGGGTTGGCGTTGTATGCCGCGCTGCGCGGGTTGCGCACCGAATTCCGCACGGAGTTGCGCGCGGAGGTCGGCGCAGTGCGCACGGAGGTCGGCGAACTCCGCACGGAGGTCGGCGAACTCCGCACGGAGGTCGGCGAACTCCGCACCGAGGTCGCCGAACTCCGCACCGAGGTCGCCGAACTCCGCACCGGCATCGGCGCCGACATCGCACGGACCAACGCGCGCATCGACGGGCTGGCTGCGCGGGTGGACGAGACGAACACGCGCATCGACGGGCTCGCAACCCGCGTCGACACGCTGCGCACCGAACTCAAGGCCGACATCGCCGAGACGCGCACAGACCTCAAGACCGACATCGGCCGGCTGGAAGAACGAACCTTCCTCCTGGCCACGGGTCTGCGGCCGAGACTGACACCGTCGACGCCGCCCGAGTAGCCGCCGTCAGTCGGCGAAGAAGGCTGCCGCCGCGCGGGCGTCGTAGACGACGTCGTCGAGGTCGTCGCCCACGGCGTTCACGTGCCCGACCTTGCGGCCGGGACGCGGGTCTTTGCCGTAGGTGTGGATCTTGATGTCGGGATGCTCGGCCATCGCCTCGGCGAACCGGGCGTCGATCGTGCCCTCGGCCAGACCGCCCAGGATGTTCACCATGACCGCCCACGGCTGGCGAGGCGACGGATCGCCCAACGGCAGGTCGAGCACCGCGCGCAGGTGCTGCTCGAACTGGCCGGTCACGGCGCCGTCCTGCGACCAGTGCCCGGAGTTGTGCGGACGCATCGCCAGCTCGTTGACCAGCACCCGGTCATCGGTCGTCTCGAACATCTCGACCGCCAGCATCCCGGTCACGTCCAGGCCCTCGGCGATGCCGACGCCGACCTCGCCGGCCACCTCGGCCAGCCGCCCGCTGATGTGCGGCGCCGGGGCGATGACCTCGGCGCACACGCCGTCGCGCTGCACGGTCTCGACCACCGGGTAGGCCATGACCTGCCCCGAAGGGCGCCGCGCCACCTGCTGCGACAGCTCGCGGCGGAAGTCGACGAGCTCTTCGGCGAGCAGCGCCCCGCCGTGCGCATCCTCGGCGAGGGCCGCGAACCAGTCCTCGGCCTCGGTCGCGGCCGACACGACGCGCACGCCCTTGCCGTCGTACCCGCCACGCGGCGTCTTCACGACGGCGCGGCCGCCGTGGTCGTCGAGGAACGCCTGAAGCTGCGCGGTGTCGGACACGGCCGCCCAGTCGGGCTGCGGCATCCCGAGCTCGTCGAGCCGGGCGCGCATGGCGAGTTTGTCCTGCGCGTACTGCAGCGCATCGGGACCGGGGCGCACCGCGACGCCGGCGTCGACGAGCGCCCGCAGCACGGGCTGCGGCACGTGCTCGTGGTCGAACGTGAGCACGTCGACGCCGCGCGCGAACTCGAGCACGGTCTGCTCGTCGTGGTAGTCGCCGACCGCGGTTGCAGCGAGCTTCGCCGCCATGCCCTCCTGCTCGGCGAGAACGCTCAGCTCGATGCCGATCTCGACCGCCGGGGCGATCATCATCCGGGCCAGCTGGCCGCCGCCCACCACTCCGACTCGCAGGGTCATCCGCGTCCTTCCGTCGTGCACCATTCTGCCGCACACGGCGGTGCCGGTCAGCCGGGCAGCTGGCCGTCACGGTGCGCGAGGATCTGGCTCACCTCGACCTGATCGACGAGCACCTCGTGCACGAGGCGCGGCCGCGGGATGTTGCGCAGCAGCAGCGGCGCCTCGACGCCGTTGGAGAGGATGAGCGTGCCCGTTCCCCACAGACGCTGCAGGATGCCGCGGCGCAGGGTGATCGTGTACCCGCGGGCATGGGCGAGCTCGCGGCGGTGGGTGACGATCACGCCGCGACGTTCGATGATCCGCTCCGTGGTCAGCAGGTAGACGTGGCTGCGCCACACCGCGAACGGCAGCACGACCAGCACGAGCACGACGACCGCCGCGGCGGCGACGAGCATCCAGTTCTCGAACGGCGCCGGCAGATTGTCGTAGAAGTACCCGGTCGCACCCGCGACGGCGATCAGCACGAGCGCCGACCACAGCAGACGGTGCGCGTGCGACCGGATGCGCGCGATACGCAGCTCGGGCGTCGGTGTGCCCGGCGCCGGCGTCAGCGGCCGGCCGCCGATGCTCGTCGGCTGCGTCATCCCTCTATTGTGACGGGCGCCGCCGACATCGCGCGTATCCGCGCCGCCGCGTGACGTTCCGCGTCGCTCCCGCGGGCGCCGCCCGATCGCCCGGGCTCCTGGCCGTGAGAGTGCAGCTGGTGGACCAAGAAGCGGTTGCTTCCCTATCTCTCGGCGACCCGCTGCACTCTCACCGCATGGCAGGCGACCCGCCGCCCGATCGCCGAGAGAACAACTGCGCGCCGAGAGAACGGGTATTACCCGCATCCTCGGTCGGCGGGTGTTCTCTCGCAGTGAGGGGGCCGGCGGGAGAGACCAGACCCGCGGGAGGGCGGCCGGTGGGAGGGGCCGCGGGAGGGGGCCGCCGAGCTGCGGTCGCGGATCAGGGGCGGGATGCCGCGTCGGGCCGCACGTGCACGACGTCGCCCGCCGACACGGCGATCTCGTCGGCGCCCGACGCCACGACCAGCCGCCCCTCGTCGTCGAGCCGCTGCGCGCGCCCGAGCAGCACCTCGCCGCCGGGCATCGACACGCGCACGTCCGACCCGAGCGTGAGGCACAGCGCCTCGACCTCGCCGCGCACGCCCGACGCCCCGGCGGCGCCGCGGGCCAGCGCCGACAGCTGCTCATCGAGCGCGACGAGGTAGTCGGCGATGAGCCTGTCGTCATCGACCTCGCGTCCGAGGGCCGCGAACGAGGTCGCGGTGGGCACGGGCAGATCTTCGGTGCGCATCCGCGTGTTGATGCCCGAGCCGATGACGACGGCATCCGGCTCACCGGCGACCACCTCGGCGAGGATGCCGCAGATCTTGCCGCCGTCGACGAGCACGTCGTTGGGCCACTTCAGCCCGACGGAGTGCCCGAATCCGCGCAGCTGCGCGCCCACCGCGCGGGTCATCGCGGCGCCGGCCACGAGCGGCACCCAGCCGCGCCGGTGGGCGGGGATGCGCGGGATGCGCACGAGCACAGACACCGCCAGCGCCGCGCCCGCCGGGGCGGACCAGCTGCGATCGAGCCGCCCGCGTCCCGAGCGCTGATCGGCGGTGAGCAGCACCGACAGGTGCGGCCAGCCCACCGGGTCGGCCGCGGCGGCGGCCACGGCATCCGCATTCGTCGAACCGGTGGATGCCACCACCCGCAGCCGCGGGGTCACACTGGCGATGCGCGGATAGGCGTCGGTCTGCATGCTCCGACCCTACGACGGCGGGGACGACTCCCGCCCGCGCATAGTGGCCGCGATCCCCGGCCCGCGCCACAGGCGGCGCCGATCTGCGTCCACTCCGCCATCGCGCGTCACCCAGGGTGGACGCGTTTCACCACCGGCTCGACGCGCACCGCGGAATCGCGTCCACTCGTCCCACGCGCGCTCCGGTTCGGCCCGGGAGCACGCACCGACGCATGCCGGCGCGGCGGCCCGCGGCATCCATCACCCTCTCCGCACTGGTGCGAATCGACAGGGGATGCCGCGGCCCGTTGTGCAGTGTCTCTCACTGTTCGGGCGCGGCCGTCGTTAGGGTGGAATGCGTGACGGAACCGGACCTGACCACGACCGCCGGAAAGATCGCCGACATGCGCGCCCGCTTCCAGGAGGCGGTCACCGATGCCGAGGCGAAGGCGCAGACCAAGCAGCACGCCAAGGGCAAGAACACGGCGCGTGAGCGCATCGAGATGCTGGTCGACACCGGCTCGTTCACCGAGATCGACGAGTACGTGCGGCACCGCACGAACACGTTCGGCATGGACAAGGCGCGCCCCTACGGCGACTCGGTGGTCACGGGCGTCGGGACGATCCACGGCCGCACCGTCGCCGTCTACGCGCAGGACTTCTCGACCTTCGGCGGATCGCTGGGCGAGGTGTCGGGCGAGAAGATCATCAAGGTCATGGAGCTGGCGCTGCGCAACGGCATCCCGATCATCGGGATCCTCGATTCGGGCGGCGCCCGCATTCAGGAGGGCGTCGTGGCGCTCGGCAAGTACGGCGAGATCTTCCGGCTGAACACGGCCGCGTCGGGGGTCATCCCGCAGATCTCGATCATCATGGGCCCGGCCGCCGGCGGTGCCGTGTACGGCCCCGCCCTCACCGACTTCGTCATCATGGTCGACAAGACCAGCCAGATGTTCGTCACCGGCCCCGACGTCATCAAGACCGTCACCGGCGAGGACGTCGGCATGGAAGAGCTCGGCGGCGCCTTCACGCACAACACCCGCTCGGGTGTCGCGCACTACCTCGCCGACGACGAAGACGACGCGATCGACTACGCGCGGACGATGCTGGGCTTCCTGCCCGACAACAACCTCGCCGAGCTGCCGGTGTACGAGAGCGGTTTCGAGTGGGAGACCACCGACTCCGACCGGTTCCTCAACACGATCATCCCCGACTCCCCCAATCAGCCGTACGACATGCACCAGGTGATCGCGCATGTCGTCGACGACGGCGAGTTCCTCGAGGTGCAGCCACTGTTCGCCCCGAACATCACGATCGGCTTGGGCCGCATCGAGGGCAGGTCGGTGGGCATCATCGCCAACCAGCCCAACCAGATGGCGGGCACGCTGAACATCGACGCGGGCGAGAAGGCGAGCCGCTTCGTGCGGTTCTGCGACGCGTTCTCGATCCCGATCGTCACGCTCGTCGACGTGCCGGGATACCTGCCGGGCACCGACCAGGAGTGGACGGGCGTCATCCGCCGCGGCGCGAAGCTGCTGTACGCGTATGCCGAGGCGACCGTGCCGCTGGTCACCGTCATCCTGCGCAAGGCGTACGGCGGGGCGTACATCGTCATGGGCTCGAAGCAGCTCGGCGCCGACGTCAACGTCGCCTGGCCGACCGCAGAGATCGCGGTCATGGGCGGGCAGGGCGCCGTGAACATCCTGTACCGCGGCGAGCTCAAGCGCGCCGAGGAGGCGGGTGAGGATGTCGCAGCCGTGCGCACCCGCCTGGCCAACGAGTACACCTACTCGGTGACCTCGCCGTTCCTGGCCGCCGAGCGCGGCGAGCTCGACAGCATCATCGAGCCGGCCCAGACCCGCGTCTTCATCGCCAAATCGCTGCGCGCGCTGCGGGGCAAGCGCGTGACGCCGGCTGCGAAGAAGCACGGTAACATCCCGCTATGACCTCGGGGGACGTCACAAGCGCACCACCGCAGATCGACGTGGTGCGGGGAAATCCCACCGACGTAGAACTCGCGGCGCTCATCGCCGTGGTCAGCGAGGCCTACGCACGCGAAGAGGAATCGGCCACCGCGTCGGAATGCGGCACGCGCAGCGCCTGGGAGATCTCCTCACGCAGCCTGCGCAAGCCGCTGCGCCGCGAACTCGGCTGGCGTGGTTTCACGGGCTGAGAGCGGCGAAGTCGCCGCAGATGCGGCGATCGTGTCCCCCAAAATACCTACAGACGGGGGCCTTGCAGCCCTTGCATACTGGATGTGCTGGAACGCTTCTGCGTTCGGCTGACCTGCTCATCCAGGGTAGATGGGCACAGGTTCGGCCACCGTGGACGGTTTTCGGGTAACTGTCCACACACAGGAGAGGGGCGGGCGGCTTCGCCGCCCCTCTCCTTTCTCTTTGCCCGATGCCGCGGCTCAGCCGCGCGCGGGGCGGGCGATCTCACGCCAGAGGTCCACGCTGTCTTCATCGGGCAGCGTCCCCGCCGCGGAGCGCCCCACCACCGTGACCGCGATCTCGGGGTGCGTCGACGACCGGATGTACAGGCGCTGCGACACGGCGTCGTGCACGGCGGCGGCCAGTTCCGCACGGATGCGCTGCAGCTCGGCGTCGCTGAGCCCCTCCAGCCCGCCCTCGTCGAGCACCGACACCGTCGCGCCGCGCCGGCGTGCGGCATCCAACTCGGCCCGCACCCCGTCGTCGAGCAGGCGCGCGCCGCGCAGCTCGTCGCGCAGCTGTCCCTCGGCGATGCGCGCTTCGGTGCGCTCGCGCTCGTCGAGAAGACCCGCCTGCTCGATCGCGCGCGACAGGATCGGACCTGCCACCGCGAGCGCGCGCTGCACCTGGATGCGCCGCTCACGCTGCCTCCCCTGCTGCGCGGCGCGCCATGCCGACGCCGCCCGTTGCAGCTCGGACAGTCGCGCGGCGTCGAGGGCCGCACGGTCCATCGACATGAGCAGCAGCTGCGCGGCCAGCACCCACATCGCCGATCCGATGAGGCCGAGCGTCAGCGCGGGCAGCAGCCCGAGCCACGCGCTCGTCGAGACCGCGAGGATGACGATGCCCGCCCACGCGACCCACGGTCGGCGGCGCACCATCGTCACCATCATCAGAAGGCCGATCGCACCCACGTACCAGGTGCCGAACGAGGTGGCCCGCGATTCGGGCGCCAGCGCGGCGGCCGCCGTGTTCGGGATGACCGCCGCCGCCAGAAGCACCACGATGCACACCCACGCGGGCATCCGCGTCGGGCCGCGGCGCCCCGCGGTGAGCATGCCGTCGCTCTCGCCGTCATGGGCGGCCACCGGGCGTCCCTCGACATAGAGCGAGACGATGACGACCACGAGATACACCCCGGTCGTGGCCACCGCGACGACCGGGTGGTCGACGACACCGCCCGCCCAGACCAGGCTGCGTGCGGCGAGGTAGACGGCGAACGCCGTGCCGAGTGCCGTGAGGATGCCGCGGACCGTCATCTTCATGCGCTGTCCGCCCACTCCATCATGACCCGGGTGCCGCCCGGGCCCGAGGACACGCGCGCACGGCCCCCGACCGCCGCCACGCGGGCGTGGATCGACGCGCGGATGCCCAGCCGATCGGCCGGAACGGCGGCGGGGTCGAACCCGGCGCCGGAGTCGGACACGCGCACGGTCACCCGCACCGGATTGCGGTCGCAGTGCACCGACACGCGCAGGCCTGCCCCGTCGGCGTGCTGCACCGCGTTGGTGATCGCCTGTGTCGCCGCGAGCGCGAGGGCGCGGGCCACGACGCCGGGCAGCCGCACCCCGTCGAGCTGCGAGCGGTCGACGTGCAGAGCCGCGCCCGTCTCGGCGGCGGAAGCCTCGATCTCGCGCGCGATGGTCTCGGCGTCGACGGGTGCCTCCGACCCCATTCCGGCGTCGGACTCGGCGTTGGCCAGGCGGGTCAGCGCTTCGCGGGCCATCCCGACCGCCAGCGTGCGTTCGCGGTCGGTGTGGGCACGCTCCACGGCGATGAGCGCGGCCAGCACGCTGTCGTGCATGAGCGCTCCGACGGCCACGCGCTCCTGCTCGGTGGCCTCCGCCGCGGCGGCGGCCGCGTACGATGCCACCGCCTTCGCACGGGCGGTGTCGACGTTGGTGGCGACCGAGCGCAGCATCCATCCCAGTGCCACCAGGATGCCGCCGAGGATCAGGGCGAACGACACGTCGAGCGCGACCGGGGCCGCATACCGGGCGTCGAAGCCGGCCTGGATCAGGCGCACCACGCCCCACAGCACCGGGATCACCACGGTGCACACGATCTGCCAGGTCAGCGGGAAGGCCAGCACCGAGGCGACCGTGGCGACGTTGAGCAGAAAGAAGATCCACGGCTCGACCTCGGGCGCGCTGGGCACTCCGGCAGCCGCGACCGGCCAGATCACGAGCGCCGCGGTGTAGATGACGACGAAGATCGCGGCCAGGGCGCGCTGGAACCGCCCGACCACGCAGGCGAGGAGCATCAGCCCGAGCGGCAGGAAGACGATGAGCTCCATCGCCGGGTGCCACTCGGGCCGCTCGGCGGTCGTGTTCAACGAGGTGATGAGGCCCTGCACGCCGAGCACGGCGCAGCCGACGGCGATGACCAGGGAGAGGATGCGCTCGACGCGGGTGCGGGTGAACGCCCCCACGCGCGCGACGCTCTCCGGCGAGCGCGGAACGCGTCGCCACGCCGCATCGATCGCGGCCCTGTCGCTGTCAGCTGTCACCGGCGTCTTCGATGGGGGTCAGGATGCCGTCCTCGACGGCGCGGCGCAGCAGATCGACCTTGGTCGGAGCCGGCCGCCCCACGTCGACGTACTTGACGCGCACCCGTGTGATGTTCTCTTTGGCGGTCGAGTAGGCGATGCCCAGCCGGTCGGCGACGATCTTCAGCGGCAGCCCCGTCGCATACAGGCGCAGCACCTCGCGCTCGCGCGCCGACAGCTGCGCGTCGGCGAAGGCCCGGTCGCCGTCGACGGCGCTGGCCCACTCGACGTTGTTCAGCGGCTCGCCGCTGGCGACCGCCTGCACCGCCACGATGACCTCGTCGATCGGCGACGACTTGCTCACGATCCCGGCGGCGCCGGCGGCGAGCGCCTCGCGCACGGCGGCGGGCCGGTCGGCGACGCTGTGGATGATGACGCTCGACCCGTCGCTCACGAGCGCGTGCACGTTCTCGGTGACGGTGGTGCCGTCGCCGAGCGTCAGATCGAGCACGACCACGTCTGCGGGGGCGGCTCCCGTCCGCGTGCGCCACTCGAGGCAGCCGGTCACCGAACTGCCCGAGAAGACGACGTCCATGTCGCCGGCTCGCGCGCACGCGGCTTCCAGGCCCAGGCGGACCGACTCATGGTCGTCGATGAGGGCCACTCGCGTCATGCCATCAGGGTAGCGCGACGCGTGGGGCCCGCCTGCTCAGACCCCGGTGGCCCGCTCAGACGCGGGTCGCGCGCTCGGACACGCGCGGCGCGCTCAGACGCGGGTCAGCAGCGCGACGGCCTCGACGTGGTGCGAGTTCGGGAACAGGTCGGCCGCCGTCACGCTCGCCGCCGTGTACCCGCCCTCGCCGAAGGTCTTCAGGTCGCGGGCGAGCGCCACCGGATCGCAGGCGACATAGACGATGGATGCCGGAGCCAGCGCCATCAGCTCACGCACGACGTCGCCACCGGCGCCCGAGCGGGGCGGGTCGAGCACCACGACGCCGTCACGCAGCCGTGCCAGGTCGCGCTCGCCTGCGCGCTCGCGGAACTGCGGCAGCCAGCGGTCGACGCGTCCGGTCTCGACGCGGGCGCCCACCCACTCGGCGAGGTTCTCGCCGGCGTGCTCGGTGGCGTGTGCATCGGACTCGACGCTGACGATGCGCGTCGCGCCGGCCTCGCCGAGGGTCGCCGCGAACAGGCCGACGCCTCCGTACAGATCGAGGTGCAGGGCCTCGGGGTCGAGCGCGGGCAGCGTCTGCCGCACGAGGTCGGTGAGAGCCGCGGCGGCACCGCGGTGCACCTGCCAGAAGCCGCCGGCGTCGAGGCGGAACCCGCGGTCGCCGACGCGCTCGACGACGGTCTCGCGGGCGGGATCGCGGCGCTTCGCCGGGGCCGGACGGTGCGCGCGGCGCCCGCGGGGGCCGCCGCTCGCGCGGTCGTCACGCTTGTCGTGCTTGTCGCGCTTCGGGCGTGCGAGCACCCGCACACGACCGTCGGCGGGCTCGACGAGATCGATGCGCCCGGGCGCCTCGGGTGCCACGTCGCCGGCGGCGTGCGCGATCGCCGCGGTGGCCAGCGGCAGGTCGTCGACCTCGATCACGCGGTGGCTGCGCGCCGCATACGGGCCGACGCGGCCCTCGTCATCGACGTGCAGGCTGACCCGGGTGCGCCAGCGGGTGCCGTCATCGCCCTCGATCGTCACCATGCGCACGGGCAGGTCGACACCGCCCATGCGGTGCAGGGCATCCTGCAGAACCTCGAGCTTGAGGGTGCGCTGATGCCCGAGCTCGATGTGCCCGAAGTCGGCGCCGCCGGGGCGGCGCTCGGGGTCGACGTCGACGTCGGCCTGACGCCACACGTGCGGACGGCGGTGCGGCGAGGCATCCATCACCTCGACGGTCTCGCCGCGCCAGAACGACTTCTCGCCGGTCTGCGTGAGGCGGACCCGCACCCGCTCGCCCGGGATCGCGTCGGGCACGAACACGACGCGCCCCTCGTGCCGCCCGACGAACACGCCGCCATGGGCGACGGAGGTGATGTCGAGCTCGATGTGATCGCCGGGTTGCATGCTCTGATCGTTTCACACGGGGGTGCGGGGATGCCGCGACCCGCGCTCGCCTTGTGACCAGGCTCGGCGGCGGACCGCGCCGCGCCGGTGCTCTCTCGCCGAGACCGGGGATTCCTGCCGAAACCCATGTCGTCGCACAGGGTCTCGGCAGAAATCCCCGGTCTCGGCGGTGGGGGACGAGGCGGATGCCGCGGGCCGCGGCATCCCCCCATCACGGCTACCGTGGGGGCATGCGCGTGTGCCTGGCCTCGACCTCCCCCGCCCGTCTCATGCTGATGAGGCAATCGGGCATCGACCCCGAAACCCTCGTCCCCGAGGTCGACGAAGAGGCCGTGGTCGCCGCGGTCGAGGCCGCCGAGAACCGCATGCTCGAGCCCGCGGAGTACGTGCTGCTGCTCGCACGCCGGAAGGCCGCGGACGTCGCCGCCCGCCTCGCCGCGGACGACCCCGCGTTCGACGGCCTGGTGATCGGGGGCGACTCGATGTTCGTGCTCGACGGGCAGATCCTCGGCAAGCCGTACACGCCCGAGGTGGCCACCGCGCGCTGGCAGCAGATGCGCGGGCGCACGGGCATCTTGCACTCGGGGCACAGCGTCTACCGGCTGCGGCCCGGTGCCACCCCGGCCGAGGCCCACGCGTCGGCCGAGGCATCCGTCACCTTCGCGGCCGACGTGACCGACGACGAGATCGCCGCGTACGTCGCGACCGGCGAACCCCTCCTGGTCGCGGGCGCTTTCACGATCGACAGCCTCGGCGGCCCGTTCATCGACCGCGTGGACGGTGACCCGTCCACGGTCGTCGGGATGTCGCTGTCGACGCTGCGCCGGCTCGTGCGCGAGCTCGGGGTGCGGTGGACGGATACGTGGACGTCCTCGTAGATCGTCCGACACAATTCCACCGTTATCTTGTGTGGTGCACTCAAAAGAGCGGGGAGTGCGCTCGGTAGGCTGAAGTCCATGCCTGAAATCGCCAAGGTGCTCATCGCGAACCGCGGCGAGATCGCCGTACGCATCATCCGGGCCGCACGCGACAGTGGAAAAGCCTCCGTCGCCGTGTACGCCGACCAGGATCGCGACGCCCTGCACGCCAAGCTCGCCGACGAGGCCTACGCCCTCGAAGGAGCAACGAGCGCCGAGACGTACCTGTCGATCGACAAGATCCTCTCCGTCGCGCGCCGCTCGGGCGCCGATGCCGTGCACCCGGGCTACGGCTTCCTCGCCGAGAACGCCGACTTCGCGCGCGCCGTCATCGGCGCGGGCCTGGTCTGGATCGGCCCCGCACCCGACGCCATCGAGGCGCTGGGCGACAAGGTCACCGCGCGCCACGTCGCCGAGAAGGTCGGTGCGCCGCTGGCGCCCGGCACCCAGGGCACCGTCTCGGGTGCCGACGAGGTCGTCGCATTCGCGCGCGAGTTCGGCCTGCCGATCGCGATCAAGGCCGCCTACGGCGGCGGCGGACGCGGCCTGAAGGTCGCCCGCGAACTCGATGAGGTCGCCGAGCTGTTCGAGTCGGCCACCCGCGAGGCGGTCACGGCGTTCGGCCGCGGCGAGTGCTTCGTGGAGAAGTTCCTCGACAAGCCGCGTCACGTCGAGACGCAGTGCCTGGCGGATGCCGCGGGCAACGTCGTCGTCGTCTCCACGCGCGACTGCTCGCTGCAGCGCCGCAACCAGAAGCTCGTCGAAGAGGCCCCCGCGCCGTTCCTGACCGACGAGCAGCGCGACGTGCTGTATGCATCGTCGAAGGCCATCCTGCGCGAGGTCGGCTACGTCGGCGCGGGCACCTGCGAGTTCCTCATCGGGGCCGACGGCACGGTGTCGTTCCTCGAGGTGAACACGCGCCTGCAGGTGGAGCATCCCGTCTCCGAAGAGGTCACCGGGCTCGATCTGGTGCGCGAGCAGTTCCGCATCGCCGAGGGCGGCACGCTCGACTACGACGACCCCGAGCCGGTGGGCCACTCGTTCGAGTTCCGCATCAACGGCGAGGACCCGGGTCGCGGATTCCTCCCCCAGCCGGGCCCCATCAAGGTCTTCAAGACGTTCGGCGGCCCCGGCGTGCGCCTCGACTCGGGCGTGACCGCGGGCGACGTCGTCGGCGGCGCGTTCGACTCGTTGCTCGCGAAGATCGTCGTCACCGGACGCGACCGCGCCGAGGCCCTCGAGCGCGCCCGCCGCGCCCTCGACGAGTTCGAGGTCGGCGGCCTGCCCACCGTGCTGCCGTTCGACCGCAAGGTCGTGCGCGACCCCGCCTTCACCGCCGACGACGGCGTCTTCGGCGTGCACACGCGCTGGATCGAGACCGAGTTCGTGAACGACATCGACCCCTGGGACGGCGAGATCGGCGACCCCGAGCCCGTCGAGACACGCCACACCGTGGTCGTCGAGGTCGGCGGAAAGCGCCTCGAGGTGAGCCTGCCCGACCGCATCGCGGCGGCCCCCATCGCGGCCGGTCGGCCTGCCGTGGCCCCGCCCTCGCGCCGCTCACACGCCACGGTCGCCAGCGCGGGCGCAGCCGGCGACGCCGTGAAGTCACCGATGCAGGCCACCGTGGTCAAGGTCGCCGTCGAAGAGGGCCAGCAGGTCGTGAAGGGCGACCTGGTGCTCGTGCTCGAGGCCATGAAGATGGAGCAGCCCATCCAGGCCCACAAGGACGGCGTGATCACCGCGATCAACGCGACCCCCGGCACCACGGTGTCGGCCGGCCACCAGCTGCTGACGATCGCGTAGCGCCGCGCGCGGGTCTCGGGGCCGCGGCATCCCGCCCTTTTCGTGAGGGGTGGATGCCGCGGCTTCGCCGTCTGTGCAGACCGATGCCGGCGCGCCCACACCGCGGACCGCGGCCGCGCAACACGCCTCCGTGTTCAGCAGGCGCTTTCTGCAACCGTTCGGCGCGACAGCCCGCAGAAGGTGACGACCGAACCGGGCTATAGAGTGTGCGCATGACCTGCGCCGTCGCACGTTCTCTCGCCCTCGCCGTGGCCGTCGGTGCATGTATGTCGCTCGCGGCATGCGCACCGACGCCGAGCTTCGAAGACGATGTCGCGGCGGCCCGTTCACCGCGACCCGTGACGCAGGCGCCGCTTCCCACGCCGATCGTGCCCGCACCCGATCCCTCGGGTGACGCGTGGGTGAATTACTTCGATGTGAACGATGGCGGCATCGTCGGCGGGGCGCGATCGTCGTCCGCCGGGTCGTTCGGCCCGCCAGGCCAGACCGTCATCGTCTCGAACGCGGACATGACCGTCCTTGCGGGGTACCACACCGTCGAGATCTCGTGCACCGGTGGTCACCGTCACGCTCTCGCCGGTCAGCGAAGTCGACGACATGATCGTGGCTTCCGAGCCCTCATCCACGACCGCCATCGACTGCCCGGTCACCGCGCTGCTGGAGATCACTCTCGACAAGCCCGGGCTCTCCGTGGCGCTCGACAGCCACGGTGTGCCCGGTGCCTTCCTCGTGCGGGTCGATCCGGGCAGCGTGCTCCAGGCGCCCTGACGATCGCGCGGCGGGGCCGGTGCGATCACCGAGTGATGCCGGGGCTGCGGCCGCGGCATCCCTCCCCCGAACGGCCGCGCAACGGTCAGGACTCGTCGGGCGAGTTGGTCACGTGCATGGCGTTGGCGACGTCGGTGATCATGCCCGACAGCGACGGGTACACGGCGAACACGCGCGAGAGCTGATCGACCGACAGGCGCCGCTCGACGGCGATGGCGATCGGGTAGATCATCTCCGAGGCGCGCGGGCCGACGATGACGCCGCCGATCACGGTGCCGCTGCCGGTGCGCGCGATGATCTTGACGAAGCCGTCCTTGATGCCCATCATCTTCGCGCGCGGGTTGCCCGACAGCGGCAGCTTGTGCACGATGCCGTTGATCAGCCCTGCCTCGATGTCGGCCTCCTGCCAGCCCACCGTCGCGATCTCGGGGGCGGTGAAGATGTTCGAGGCGATGCGCCGGCGCTCCAGCGGGATGACGACGTCGCCGAGTGCGTGGAACACGGCGGTGCGGCCCTGCATGGAGGCGACCGAGGCCAGCGGTACGAACGTCGTGCAGTCGCCGGCGGCGTAGATGTTGGGCACCGAGGTGCGCGCCACCCGGTTGACCTGGATGTGGCCGGAGTCGGTCATCTGCACACCGGCATCCTCAAGGCCGATCCCCCGCGTGTTCGGGATCGACCCGACCGCCATGAGGCAGTGACTGCCGGTGACGACGCGGCCGTCGGTGAGAGTGACCTCGACGCCGTCGCCGGTGTTGACGACCTTCTCGGCGCGCGATTTCGACAGGACGTGCATTCCGCCCCTCTTGAACACCTTCTCGAGGACCGCCGCGGCGTCTTTGTCTTCGCCGGGCAGCACCTGGTCGCGGCTCGAGACCAGCGACACCTCCGAGCCGAGGTTCATATAGGCACCGGCGAACTCGGCGCCCGTGACGCCCGAGCCGACGACGATGAGATGCTCGGGAAGTCGCTTCATGTCGTACAGCTGCGTCCAGGCGAGCACCCGCTCGCCGTCAGGCTGGGCGCTCGGCAACTCGCGGGGGGCGGCGCCCACCGAGACGACGATCGTGTCGGCCTCGACCCGGTCGAAGTCGGTGCCGCCGGGAGCGGTCGAAACGATGATGGCGTTGCGTCCCTCGAGCCGGCCGTGACCGGAGATGATCCGGACGCCGGCTTCGACCAGCGCCGAGCGCATGTCGTCGGACTGCTGACGCGCCAGCGAGAGCAGGCGATGGTTCACGGCGGCGAGGTTGATCGCGATCTCGGGCTTGAGGGGCTTGCCCTCCTTGCCCTTCGCGAACAGCTGCACCCCGAGGTCGGAGGCCTGCGCGATCGAACTCGCCGCGTCGGCCGTGGCGATGAGGCTCTTCGACGGCACGACGTCGGTGATCACCGCGGAACCGCCGACGCCGGCGCGCTCGACGAGCGTCACCTCGGCGCCGAGCCGGGCTGCGGCCAGCGCCGCCTCGTACCCGCCGGGACCACCGCCGAGGACCGCGACGGACTGGGTGCGCTCGAAGCTCAAGACCATGACCTCCATTCTCTCAGTCATCGGGTCTGCGCCGAAACCGGGCGCGCGGGCGGGCGACCTCGCGGGTCGAGGTACGACCTCGCGGGATAAGGTACGACCTCGCGGGATGAGGTACGACCTCGCGGGTCAAGGTACGACCTCGCGGGACGAGGTACGACCTCGACCTCGGCAAGTGGGGGCGCGCGGCGCTACCGTGGGGGGATGATCGACAACCCGTTGGACGACCCCGCCGCCGATCCGTTCGAGATCGCCCGCACCGCGGCCGCCGACATCGCCCGGCTCACCGGCGTCGAGCGGCATGACATCGCCCTCACCCTCGGCAGCGGGTGGGGCAAGGCGGCCGACCTCGTCGGCGAGACCACCGTCACCGTTCCCGCGACCGAGGTCACCGGCTTCAGCAAGCCGGCGCTCGAAGGGCACCCGGGCACCCTGCGCAGCATCCTGACCCCGTCCGGCAAGCGCGTGCTCGTCATCGGCGCGCGCACGCACTTCTATGAGGGGCACGGCGTGCGTCGGGTGGTGCACTCGGTACGCACCGCCGCCGCCACGGGCGCGAAGGTCATGGTGCTCACCAACGGCGCCGGCGGCGTCAACCGCAGCTACACACCGGGCGCGCCGGTGCTCATCAGCGACCACATCAACCTGACCGCGGCATCCCCCCTCGAGGGGGCCACGTTCGTGGACCTCACCGACCTGTACGCCACGCGGCTGCGCGACCTCGCCCGCACCATCGACCCGAGCCTGGCCGAGGGCGTCTACTGCCAGTTCCGCGGACCGCACTACGAGACGCCCGCCGAGGTGCGCATGGCCGGCATCATGGGCGGCGACATCGTCGGCATGTCCACGGCGCTCGAGGCGATCGCCGCGCGCGAGGCCGGCATGGAGGTGCTCGGCTTCTCACTCATCACCAACCTGGCCGCCGGCATCCAGGAGACGCCGCTGAGCCATGAAGAAGTGCTGCAGGCCGGCCGCGATGCCGAGCCGGTGATCTCCGGGCTGCTGGCCCGGGTCGTGGAGGCGATCTGATGGACGACGAGGTTCTCCAGCGCGCGCAGGCGTGGCTGGCGCAGGATCCGGACGGGCAGACCCGCAGCGAGCTGCGCGATCTGATCGAGCAGGCGACGAGCGGCGACGCCGATGCGCAGGCCGATCTCGCCGACCGGTTCGACGGCCGGCTCGTGTTCGGCACGGCGGGGCTGCGCGGTCGGCTGGGTGCGGGCTCGAAGCGCATGAACCGGGTGCTCGTGGCGCAGGCGGCCGCCGGGCTGGCCGCATACCTGAACGAGAAGGGCGGGCCGGATGCCCCGCCCACCGTCGTGATCGGTTACGACGGCCGCCGCAACTCGCAGGTGTTCGCCACCGACTCGGCCGAGCTGTGCGCCGGCGCCGGGTTGCGCACGATCCTGCTGCCGCGGCTGCTGCCCACGCCCGTCCTCGCCTTCGCCGTGCGGCACCTCGGCGCCGACGCGGGGGTCATGGTCACGGCATCCCACAATCCTCCCGACGACAACGGGTACAAGGTGTATCTGGGCGGCGAAGACCAGGGATCGCAGATCGTCTCGCCCGCCGACGCCGAGATCGCCGCGCACATCCAGCGCGTCGCGGATGAACAGACAGTCAGCGAGCTGCCGCGCTCGACCGGGTACGAGGTGGCGCCCGATTCCCTCGTCGACGACTATGTCGCCGCGACGGCGGCGGTCGGTCCCGCGCCGGCGGGTGCCGACGGACTGCGCTGGGTGTACACCGCGATGCACGGGGTGGGATGGGAGACCGCGTCGCGCGTGATCGAGGCCGCGGGATACCCGCAGCCGGTGACGGTGTCGGCGCAGATCGAGCCCGACGGGGCGTTCCCGACGGTGTCGTTCCCGAACCCCGAAGAGCCCGGGGCGATGGACCTCGCGTTCCAGACCGCGCGCGACGCCGACGCCGAGCTCGTGATCGCGAACGACCCCGACGCCGACCGCCTGGCCGTCGGCATCCCTTCCCCCGACAGCGAGGGAGGATGGCGACGTCTCGGCGGCAACGAGGTCGGGCTGCTGCTGGGCTGGCGTGCCGCGCGCGCCGCGGCGGCGGTGGATGCCGCGGCCGGCGCCTCGCTCGCCTGCTCGGTGGTCTCGTCGCCCGGCCTGAAGGCCGTCGCCGAGCACTATGGACTCGCTTTCCACGCGACGTTGACCGGGTTCAAGTGGATCTCGCGATCGCCCGGGCTGCTGTACGGCTTCGAGGAGGCGCTCGGCTACCTCGTCGACCCCGACGTCGTGCGCGACAAGGACGGCATCTCGGCCGCGGTCGCGATACTGCACCTCGCCGCCGAGGCGCGCGCCGAAGGGAACACGCTCGCCGAGCTGCTCGAGGAGTTCGACGAGACGTTCGGCGCCTTCGCGAGCGATCAGGTGTCGCTGCGCGTCGATGATCTGGCGGTGATCGGCCGGATCATGCAGGGGCTGCGCGCCGACCCGCCGTTCCGGCTGGGGACGGTCGAGGTCGACGGCGTCGACGACTTCGCCGAGGGCCTCGAAGGGCTGCCGCCGACCGACATGCTGCGGCTGCGGCTCGCCGGTGCCGGGCGCGTGCTCGTGCGGCCGTCGGGCACCGAGCCCAAGCTCAAGGCGTACCTGGATGTGCAGGGGGATGCCGCGGAGGACGCGGCATCCCGCCTCGCGGCGCTCCGCGACGCGGTCTCGGCGCTGCTCGACGCGCACGCGCGCTGAGCCCACGCCCCCGCGAGGTCGCACCCAATTCCGCGAGGTCGTATCTAGATCCGCGAGGTCGTAGCCAAGCCCGCGAGGTCGTAGCCAGATCCGCGAGGTCGTCGGCGACGCCGCAGGACGACCTCGCGAGAAAAGGTACGACCTCGCGAGATAAGGTACGACCTCGGCGCAATAGGATCGGGGCGTGGAATTCGCGCAGAGCGTCACCCTGGAGAATCCGTTCGTCCGCCTCGAGCCGCTCAGCGAGGCTCACGTCGGCGACCTGACCGAGGCGGCCGTCGGGCTCGAGACCGCCTGGTACACGAGCGTGCCCGCGCCGTCGGAGGTCGCAGCCGAGATCGCCCAGCGCCTGCGCTGGCGCGACGAAGGACGCATGAACCCCTTCGCCGTGCGGCGCCTGGCCACCGGCCGCATCGTCGGCATGACGACCTTCTGCAACATCGACCAGCCGAACCGCCACGTCGAGATCGGTCACACCTGGCTCGGCATCGAGACGCAGCGCACCGAGGTCAACACCGCCGCGAAGCTTGCGCTGCTCACCCACGCGTTCGAGCAGTGCGACGCGATCGCGGTCGAGTTCTGCACGCACTGGCACAATCGCCAGTCGCGCGCCGCGATCGAGCGCCTCGGCGCGAAACTCGACGGCGTGCGCCGCAACGCGCGCATCCTGGCCGACGGCACGCTGCGCGACACCGTGATGTACTCGATCCTCCCCCACGAGTGGCCGGCGGTGCGGCGCGGGCTACTCGCCAAGCTCGAACGGTACTGACCCGCGCTCCGACGGAGAGTGGATGCCGCGGCCCCGGCGTTCACGCGCCCGTTTCCGACATTCGCGCCCGAGAATCGCAGGCGCGAACGCGAAGAACGACAGCGCGACGGATCGTCCGCTGACGAGAACACCCGCGTGAGCAAGAAGCAGCAGCGCGAGCCGAACACAGCAGCGCCAGCACGCTGGTCCGCGGCATCCGCCCACTCGCGCTGCAGTGATCCACACACGCGCCTGCAAAACACGCGCGCGAACGTCAAGAACTGCAGCGCGAGCAGAACCGCCCACGCGAAGACACCCACGCGAAGACACCCACGCGAGCAGAACAAGACAGCGCCAGCAGAACAAGACAGCGCGCGCAGAACGAGACGGCGCAAGCAGAACAAGACCACGCGCGCAGAACAAGACAGCGCGCGCAGAACAAGACAGCGCAAGCAGAACAAGACAGCGCAAGCAGAACAAGACAGCGCAAGCAGAACAAGACAGCGCGGGCAGAGAGCGTTCGCGACCCGGCTACCCGTCGATGACGGCGACGAGCTCGTCGAGGAACGACGAGAAGTCGCCCGCGCGACGCACGATGCGCGCGACCGACTCGTGCTCGCTGAAGACCTCGACGAGTTGCTCGAACACGGTCTGGAATGCCTCGCGGTCGGCCTCTGAGAAGGCGACCATCGCCACGACCTGCACCCGTGAATCGCCCCACGGGATCGACGGGTCGGCGATGCCCACCGCGATCACGGTGCGCGACGCGGTCATGCCGATCGCGTGCGGCACGGCCAGTGCGTCGGTGAATGCGGTCGATGAGAGCCGCTCACGCTCCAGAGAACGCGCGACGTAGTCGTCGTCGACCACGCCCAGCGCCACGAGGCGGGCACCCAACGACCGGATGACCTCTTCTTCGCTGCCCGGGCCCAGCGCCGGCGTGAACGCCGCCGGGTCGAAGTAGCGCTCCAGCTCGCGGCGCAGGCGGGCGAGCCGCCGTCCGCGGCGGATCCGCGAGGCCGCCGCCTGCACGCGCTCGACGTCGGCGTCGGTGAGGAACGGCTGGATGCGCACCGCGCGCTCGACCGCGGGCGGCGCGTCGACGGTCGTGAGCACGAGGTCGGTGTCGATCGCGGCCCAGTCGGGATCCATGCGCGTCTGCAGGTCGACGACCTCGATCGCCTGCCCCAGCGACCGGTCGACCGACGAGCGCAGCAGCTCGTGCAGCTCGTAGTATCCCGGACACACAATCGTCGCGGTCAGCAGCTGCTCGGCGCGCCGGCTGCGCTCGAGCCGCCCGCCCACGTGCATCGCGATGTAGGCGATCTCGTCGTCGGGCAGGGTCATACCCAGCCGCTCTCCCAGCCCGCCGGCGATCGACACGGCGATGTCGAAGATCATCGGGTACGTCGACTTCAGCGACCGGGCGAGCGGGTTGCGCGACCACGCCTCGGCCGCGGCCCGCCGCCGCAGGTTCTGCACGTGCATCGCCAGCCGCCGGATGAAGTCCTCGTGCACGAGGTCGACGAGGAACTCCTCGGCGGCCGCCGTCACCAGGTCGCGCACGGCGTCTTCGACCTCGGGATCCAGCAGCGGCGCGGATGCTGTGGCGGGCCCCGGCGTCACGACCCGGGTCAGGATCAGCATGGCCAGGTGCTGCCGGTCGCCGTGCCCGAGGCTCACACCCAGATGCTCCTGCACGAGGGTGCCGATCAGGTCGGCGATCTCGTCGGCCGCCTCGCCGGAGGGCTCGCCCGCCGTGTCGAGCGCCCGCCCGTGCGCGACCCGGTCGGCGGCGATGGCGATGTGCATCAGCACGTCGGCGATGCCGAACTCGTTGATGAAGTAGCCCCGGGCGCCCAGCGCCGAGCGCAGCGCGGTCTCGAACGATCCGTGCACGTCGGCGCCCAGCGAGTCCTCACCGAGCACGCGCCGCATGCCGTGCGCGTCGAAGGCCGCGGCATCCATCTCTTCGTGCACCAGCCTGCTGAGCAGCCGGCGCTGCGCGCTCTCGGCCCCGAAGAGCCGCATGCGCGAGCCCGACCGGGAGAGGACCAGGGTCGTCCCGGTCAGCAGCGACCGGACGCGCCCGAGATCCGCCTCGACCGTGCCCTCCGACACGTGCAGGCGGTCGGCGGTCTCGTGCACATCGATGCCGGTCGCATCGTCGAGCAGCGCGCGGATCAGTGCGTGCAAGCGGTCGCGCGGAGCCGCGGCATCCATCGTCGGCACCGTCAGAGCCGACGCGGCCTCGGCGCCCGCCCGATACCCCTGCGGGCCCGACTCGACGGCCGCCCCGCCCGAGACCCGGCCGTTCAGCGCGGTCACGTACGAGCGCACGCTGCGCGGCGTCACCCCGAGGGCGTCGGCGAGCCGGCCGGCCGTGACCCAGTCGCCCTGGCGCACCAGCAGGCCGAGCAGGCGATCCTGTCGCGCTCTGGTCATCGTGGCCGCTCCTCACGGCACGGTGGGGGGATGCCGCGATCCCAGTCAATCACGATCGGGCGTCTTTCCGCCCCTGCGGAAACAGAAGTGGTTGTCCCGCGTGAGCGACCTCAGCACAATGGGCGTCAGGAGGATGACCGATGAGGATCACCGTCATGTGCGGGGCAGGGGCCTCCAGCACGTTCGTCGCCCAGCGCCTGCGCGGCGCCATCGCGACGCGGGGTCTCGACCACACCGCGCACGCGGCGGGTCTGTCCTCTTACCCCGACTGCCTCGACGGCACCGACGTGCTGCTTGTCGGCCCCCACCTGGCCGATCGCATGGACGACGTGCGGCGGGATGCCGCGGTCCGCGGCGTGCGCGTCGCGATGCTGCCCGACGACATCTTCGGCGACCGGGACGGCGAGCGCGCCTTCGCTCTCGCCGAGGCCGCCGACGGATCCACCACCACCCACGACGAGAGGACCTCCTCATGAGCCAGGCGACCAAGACCGTGCGGATCGGATCGGCCCACGGACTGCACGCGCGCCCCGCGAAGCTCTTCGCGCAGGCGGCGAAGAACGCGGGCATCCCGGTGACGATCGCCAAGGGCGACGCGAAGCCGGTGAACGCGGCGAGCATCCTCGGTGTGATCTCGCTGGGCATCGACCAGGGCGACGAGGTCACCCTGACGGCCGACGGCGACGACGCCGAGGGAGTCGTGGACTCCCTCACCGAGCTGCTCGCGACCGACTTCGACGCGGAGTGACCATGGCGACGCTTGCCGGAGTGGGAGTCGGGCTGGGCGTGGCGTCCGGCCGCGTGGCGCGGATGGCCGATCCGCTGCCGGCGCCGGCCGACGAGCCGAGCACACGCACACCCGACGAAGAGAAGGAACGTGCTCACGAGGCCCTCGCGGCCGTGGCCCGTGAGCTCGAGGAACGCGGAGAGCATGCCGGGGGGACCGCGCAGGAAGTGCTCGAAGCGCAGGCGATGATGGCGGAGGATCCGTCTCTGACGGACGACGTCGACGACCGCATCGCCGGGGGGAAGACAGCCGAGCGAGCCGTGCACGACGCCTTCGCGTCCTTCCAGCAGACGCTCGCCGAGATGGGGGGCTACCTCGGCGAGCGCGCTGCTGATCTGGGTGACGTGGCGCAGCGCGTGCTCGCTCGGCTGGCGGGGGTCGCGGCCCCCGGTGTGCCCGACCCCGGGCATCCGTTCATCCTCGTGGCCCGCGACCTCTCCCCCGCCGACACGGCGCTGCTCGACCTCGATCAGGTGCTCGCCGTCGTCACCAGCGAGGGCGGGCCGACGTCGCACACGGCGATCCTCGCGCGCGAGAAGTCGATCGTCGCGGTCGTCGGGGTCGCACAGGCGGCGTCTCTGACCGACGGTGAGGCGGTGATCGTGGATGCCGCGGCCGGCGCCGTCACGACAGACCCGACGCCCGAGCAGGTCGCGGAGGCGACCGCGCGCGCCGAAGCGCGCCGGGCCGCGGCATCCGCCCCGCCCACCGCGGGGGCCCTGGCCGACGGCACCGCGGTGCCGCTGCTGGCCAACCTCGGCAAGCCGGACGACGCCGCGGCCGCCCGTGAGCTGGGCGCCGAGGGGGTGGGGCTGTTCCGCACCGAGTTCCTGTTCCTGAACTCAGCCGAGGCGCCGACCGTCGCCGAGCAGCAGGCCGCGTACGAGACGCTGCTGGCGGGCTTCGCCGGGCACAAGGTGGTCGTGCGGGTGCTCGACGCCGGCGCCGACAAGCCGCTGGCCTTCCTCAACGACGACACGGAGGAGAACCCGGCGCTCGGGCTGCGGGGCATCCGCGTGCTCCGGGCGCGCGAGCAGATCCTGCGCGACCAGCTCACCGCGCTCGCACAGGCGGACGCCGCGACCACCGAGCGCGGCGAGGGTGCCGACCTGTGGGTCATGGCACCCATGGTCGCCACGGTCGAAGAGACCGAGTACTTCACCTCGCTCGCCCGCGAGCTGGGCATCAAGACGCCAGGCGTGATGGTCGAGGTGCCCTCGTGCGCGCTGCTGGCCGACCGCATCCTGGCGGTGGCCGACTTCGCGTCGATCGGCACGAACGACCTGACCCAGTACACCCTGGCCGCCGACCGGTTGCTGGGCTCGGTCGCGTCGTTCCAGGATCCGTGGCACCCCGCTGTGCTGCGGCTCGTCGAAGACGTCGGCGCCGCCGGGCGCGACGCCGGCAAACCGGTGGGGATCTGCGGCGAGGCTGCCGCGGACCCGCTGCTGGCCGTCGTGCTCGTGGGTCTGGGCGCCACGAGCCTGTCGATGGCACCGTCGGCCCTGGCCGACGTCCGCGCGACGCTGGCCGGTCACGGCCTCGACGACGCGCGCCGCATCGCCGAGGCGGCCCTCGCCGCGAGCGATGCGGCATCCGCCCGCGCGGCCGCTCAGGCCGCGGCATCCCGAACCACGGCGGCGTAGCCGCCGTCACCGAGAGAAAGTGACACTGACATGACAACGGCGTCCGTACCCGCGAAGGCGGGCAAGGGAGGGGTCCGCGTCGGCGTTCAACGCTTCGGCACGTTCCTCTCCGGCATGATCATGCCGAACATCCCGGCGCTGATCGCCTGGGGTATCTTCACGGCGTTCTTCATCGACGTCGGATGGACGCCGGTCCCGGCGCTGTCCACCCTCGTCGGCCCGATGATCCACTACCTGCTGCCGCTTCTGATCGCCTACACCGGCGGCCACATGGTCTACGGCATGCGCGGCGCGGTGGTGGCAGCGATCTCGACGTTCGGCGTCATCGCCGGATCGGACTACCTCATCGCGCAGTACAACCTGACCCAGCCGGCCGACAACCAGCTCGGCCAGATCCACATGTTCATCGGCGCGATGATCATGGCCCCGATCGCCGGTTACACGATGAAGTGGCTCGACAAGCTCTGGGAGGGCAAGATCAAGGCGGGCTTCGAGATGCTCGTCAACATGTTCTCGGCGGGCATCTGGGGCTTTGCCCTTGCCATCCTCGGCTTCTACCCGATCGCCTGGATCGTCAACGGCATCATGAACATCCTCAGCGCGGCGGTGAACTGGCTGGTCAGCGCGCACCTGCTGCCGCTGACGAGCATCCTGATCGAACCCGCGAAGGTGTTCTTCCTGAACAACGCCATCAACCACGGCGTGCTCACCCCGCTGGGGCTGGAGCAGGCCGCGGGCCCCGCGCACAAGTCGATCCTGTTCCTGCTGGAGGCCAACCCCGGCCCCGGTGTCGGACTGCTGCTGGCGTTCACGATCTTCGGGATCGGGGCGGCCAAGGCCTCCGCTCCCGGCGCCGCGGTCATCCAGTTCATCGGCGGCATCCACGAGGTGTACTTCCCGTTCGCGCTGATGAAGCCGACGCTGATCATCGCGCTCATCCTGGGCGGTATGACCGGTGTCACCACGAACGTCGTGTTCAACACGGGCCTGCGAGCGCCCGCGGCGCCAGGCAGCATCATCGCGGTGATAGCCCAGACATTCCAGACCGACTACCTCGGGGTGATCCTCTCGGTCATCCTGTCGGCGGCGGTCACGTTCATCGTCGCGGCGATCATCCTGCGCGCCTCGCGCAAGAAGGACCTCGCCGCCGAGGCGGCCGGCACCGACACGTTCAGCGCGGCGATCAGCCAGACCGAGTCGAACAAGGGCAAGTCGTCCGACGCACTGTCGGGGCTGCGCAGCGAGGCGCAGGAGGCCGAAGAGGCAGCCGGCGTCTCCATCGCGAACCCGGTGGCCGAGGCATCCCGTCCCGTCGAGAACATCGTGTTCGCGTGCGACGCGGGCATGGGGTCGTCGGCGATGGGCGCGAGCGTGCTGCGCAACAAGATCAAGAAGGCGGGCATCGAAGGGGTCACCGTGGTCAACAAGGCCATCGCGAACCTCGACGGCTCGGCCGACCTCGTGATCACGCAGAACCAGCTCACCGACCGGGCGCGCGAGAAGGCGCCGAACTCGATCCACGTGTCGGTGGACAACTTCATGAACTCGCCGAAGTACGACGAGGTCGTGGACCTGGTGCGCTCGCAGCACCAGGATGAGCAGTAGCAGACCGCGGACCGCTGCGGGGCCGGGCGGGCGTGAAGCCCCCGGCCCTGCAGCCCTCGGATCGACAGCAGACGAAGGGAACACGACATGGCACACGAGGTCCTCACCGTCGGGCAGGTGCGCATCCACACCGACGGCGCCACGCAAGAGCAGGCGATGAAGGAGGCCGCCGACATCCTCGAAGCGGCCGGCGCCGTCACGAGCGCCTACTACGACGCCATGCAGCAGCGCGAGCAGACCGTGTCGACGTACATGGGCAACGAGCTGGCCATCCCGCACGGCACGAACGAGACGAAGGACACCATCCTCGACTCGGCGCTCTCGGTCGTCCGCTACGACGGCGGGGTGGACTGGGGCGGCGAGCCGGTCACGTTCGTCATCGGCATCGCCGGCAAGGGCGGCGAGCATCTGGAGATCCTGTCGCAGATCGCCATCCTGTTCTCCGAAGAGGACGACGTGGCGAAGCTCAAGGCCGCAGCGACCCCCGAAGAGCTCTACGACCTGCTCGCGAGCGTGAACGAATCATGAAGGCGGTCCACTTCGGCGCCGGAAACATCGGGCGCGGCTTCGTCGGACTGCTGCTGCACGAGGGCGGCTACGAGCTCGTCTTCTCGGACGTGGCCGGGGCCCTGGTCGACGCCATCAACGCCGTCGACTCGTACACGGTGCACGCCGTCGGCGACGGCGGGGGCGACACCGTCGTCACCGGGTTCCGCGCCATCAACTCCGCCGAGCACCCCGACGAGGTCGCCGACGAGGTCGCCGCGGCCGATGTGGTCACCACCGCGGTCGGCCCGACCATCCTGAAGTTCGTGGCGCCGCTCGTGCTGGCAGGGCTGCGGCGGCGGGATGCGGCATCCACCCCCCTTCAGGTGATGGCGTGCGAGAACGCGATCAATGCGACCGACATCCTGCGCGACGAGATCGTCGCGATCGCGGGCGACGACTGGGACTCGCTGGCCGGCCGGGTCGTGTTCGCGAACACCGCCGTGGACCGGATCGTGCCCGCCCAGCCCGAAGGGGCGGGGGTCGATGTCACGGTCGAGCCCTTCTATGAGTGGGCGATCGAGCGGCCGCCGTTCGGCGACAACCCGCCGCACCTGCCGGGTGCACATTTCGTGCCCGACCTCGCGCCGTACATCGAGCGCAAGCTCTTCACCGTGAACACCGGGCACGCCACCACCGCGTACTTCGGCGCGCAGGCCGGAATCGAGAAGATCTCGGACGCCCTGGCCGACGACGCGATCGCCGCGCACGTGGCGACGGCGCTCGAAGAGACCTCGGCGCTGCTGGCCGCCAAGCACGGCCTGGACGCCGGCGAGCTGGCACAGTACCGCGCGACGATCCTGCACAGGTTCCGCAACCCCGCCCTGCCCGACACGGTCTGGCGGGTCGGACGACAGCCGCTGCGCAAACTGTCGCGGCACGAGCGGTTCGTGGGGCCGGCGGCCGAGGCCGCCGAGCGCGGGCTGGCCATCGACGGGCTGGTGGCGGCGATCGGCGCGGCGCTCGCCTTCGACGACGACGAAGACCCGCAGTCGGTCGACCTGCAGCGCATGCTGCACGAGCAGGACGCCGACGCCTTCACGGCCGAGGTGACGGGGCTCGAGGCCGCCCACCCTCTGTACGCGCGCGTGCGCGATACGGTGGCAGCTCGCCAGGCGGCGCTGTAGCGGCGCTGTAGCGGCGCTCCCACCGAGTGGACGCGATTCGTCGCCGCACCGCGCGGCGGCGCGACGTCTGCGCGGCGTGTCGTTCAGAACTCAGGAGATTTCGCACGATCAGGGCGCAGAGTGTGCATTCTGACGGCGCAGCGCCGCGGATCTCCTGAGTTCTGAACGGCGGCCGGCGGTGCCACCGGTTCCTCCCCAGGTGCGGCCGACTCGCCAGTTGTGCACAGATGTCCGCGCTCCGCCCCCGCGAGGCCCGGCGATCCGCTGTCATGGCATGATGGCGCAGAAAGAGAAGACACCCCTCGAACTGAGTGAAGAACTCCTGCCGCTGACGTTCCTCAGTCGAGACGCACTCATCGAGGCCGGGCTCCGTAGCAGAGACATCAGCCACGCAGTGGCAGCGGGCGAGCTCATCCGCCTGCGCAACGGCCGGTACGTGAGGACCGGGTTGCACGCCGACATCCTGCGTGCGGGCAAGCTCGGCGCCAGGCTCGACTGCCTGTCGCTGCTGCGCGCGATGGGGGTCTTCGTCTACACCCACGAGAAGCTCCACGTGCAGGTGGATGCCAACGCGGCGCGCCTGCCCACCCCTGACGACGACGTCACACGACATTGGCGCACAACCTCGCACGACCGCGCGCACCTGTGCGCCGACGTGGTCGGCGCGCTCGCCCAGTCGTTCCGCTGCCAGGGCTTGCGCGAGGCGATCGCCACGCTCGACAGCGCCTGGCACCACGGCATCGTCGATGACGAGAAGAACTCGGCCGTCTTTGCGCTGCTCCCCCGCCGCTACCAGCGACTTCGGACACTTCTGGACAAGCGGGCCGAGTCCGGCCCGGAGACCCTCATGCGGCTGATGCTGCGTGGCATCGGCTGTCGCTTCGACGTGCAGGTGAAGATCCGCGGCGTCGGCCGCGTGGACTTCGTCGTCGACGGGTGGCTCATCATCGAGTGCGACAGCAAGGCCCACCACGAAGGGTGGGAGAAGCAGAAGGAGGACCGCGCGCGGGACATGGCGGCGGCAGCGCTCGGCTACACGACCATCCGTCCCCTCGCGGAGGACATCCTGTACCGCCCAGATCATGTGCTCACTCTCTTGAAAGCAGTGGTCGCACATCCGCCCCTGCGGCAGGGTGTTCAGAACTCAGGCCACAGGGCTCACCGACGCATTCGAACCGTCGCGAAGCGGCGCCGGGCTGCGAGATCTCCTGAGTTCTGAACAGCGAACACGGCTCGGTTTCGCGTCCGGGTTAACAGCCGATAACATCGACCTCACCGCCCGCGCGCAGACCCGAATGCCGCGGCGGTGAGGAGTCATGTCAACGAAGACGTATGCCATCATCGGCGCCGGCCCGTCGGGCCTGTCTGCGGCCCGTGCCTTCAGCAAGGCCGGACTCAGCTTCGACGGATACGAGGCGTCACACGACGTCGGCGGGTTGTGGGACATCAGCAATCCCCGCTCGACGATGTACGAGTCGGCACATCTGATCTCGTCGCGCACGACGACCGAGTTCGCCGAGTTCCCGATGGACACCACCGTCGACTACCCCGGCCACCGCGTGCTGCACGAGTACTTCCGCTCGTACGCCGAGCGCTTCGATCTGGCCGCCCACTTCCGCTTCGACACGCGGGTCACCGACCTGAAGCGGCAGGACGACGGACGGTGGATGCTGCGCGCCGAGGGTCCGGCGGGCGAGACATCGACCCTCTACGACGGGGTCGTCATCGCCAACGGCACGCTCGCCGAGCCGAACGTCCCGACCTTCGCCGGCACGTTCTCGGGCGAGATCATGCACACGAGCGCCTACAAGAAGGCCTCCCAGCTCGACGGAAAGCGCGTGCTCATCGTCGGCGCGGGAAACTCCGGATGCGACATCGCCGTCGACGCGGTGCACCACGCGGCCGCCGTCGACATGAGCGTGCGGCGCGGCTACTACTTCGTGCCGCGGTACGTGCTCGGCCGCCCCACCGACACCCTCAATCAGGGCCGCCCGCTGCCCGCGCGCATCAAGCAGGCCGTCGACACCCGGCTGCTGCGCGCCTTCACCGGCGACCCCGTCTCGTTCGGATTCCCCAAGCCCGACTACCGGATCTATGAGTCGCACCCCATCGTCAACACGCTCATCCTGGGTCACCTCGGCCAGGGCGATCTGCGCATCCGCGCCGACATCGACCGGTTCGACGGCGACACCGTGCACTTCCGCGACGGGTCGCGCGACGACTACGACCTGGTGCTGCTGGCCACCGGGTACCGGCTCGACTACCCGTTCGTCGACCGCGCGGAGCTGAACTGGACCGACTGGTCGCCGAAGCTGTTCCTGAACGTGTTCCCGCCGTCGTTCAACGGCCTGTTCGTGATGGGCATGATCGAGGCGTCGGGCATCGGCTGGCAGGGACGCTACGAGCAGGCCGAGCTGATCGCCGCCTATCTGTCGGCCGACGCGGCGGCCCAGGCATCCCTCCGCCGTCGTGTCGGGAGCGAGCCGTGGCCCGATCTGACCGGCGGCTACCACTACCTGGGGCTGGAGCGCATGTCGTACTACGTCAACAAGGACGCCTACCGGCGCGCCGTGCGCGCGCACACCAAGGCGCTGACCCGGGGGAAGGCCGCGGCATGACCATCGACGACGCCCACCTGAACTTCACCCCGGGCACCCTCGTCATCCTCGATGTGGTGCTGGCGCTCATCATGTTCGGGATCGCGCTGGACACGGCGCCCTCCGACTTCCGCGTCGTGCTGCGCAAGCCCAAGCCGCTTGTCATCGCGATCCTCGCGCAGCTCATCGTGCTGCCGGGCGTGACGTTCCTGCTGACGCTCATCCTGCCGGTGACCGCCTCGATGGCGCTCGGCATGATCCTCGTGGCATGCTGCCCGCCCGGCAACATCTCGCAGGTGCTCACGCACCGCTCCGGCGGCAACGTGGCGTTGTCGGTGTCGATGACCGCGGTCTCGAACGTCATCTACATCTTCACGATGCCGATCAGCATCGCGCTGTGGGGGGCGATCCGCCCCGACACCCGCGCGCTCCTGCAGTCGGTGTCGCTGAACGGCTGGGAGATGCTGCTCGAGATCCTGCTGATCATCGGCGTGCCGTTCGCCGTGGGCCTGGCGATCCGCGCGCGCTTCGCCGCGTTCGCGAAGCGCACGCAGCCGTTCGTGCGCTGGTTCAGCCTGCTGGCCCTGGCCGCGTTCATCGTCGGCGCCCTCGCCGGCAACTGGCAGTACTTCGTGGCGTTCATCGGGCTCATCGCCATCGCCGTCGCGATCCACGACGCCGTCGCCCTCGGCATCGGCTGGACGACCGCGACGATCGGGGGCCTGGGCACCCGCGAGCGCAAGGCGATGACGTTCGAGGTGGGCATCCGCAACTCGGGGCTGGGCCTCGGCCTCATCTTCGCGTTCTTCGGCGGCCTCGGCGGCATGGCCATCGTCGCCGGCTGGTGGGGCGTGTGGGACATCGTCGCGGGCCTCGTGCTGGCGGCCCTGTGGGCCCGGCACACCAAGCGCCACACCGGCGATGTGAAGGGCGATGCGACGATTCCGGCCGCGGAGGCCGCGTCATGACCCGGGTGCTGGTCACCGGCGGGTCGGGCTTTCTCGGCTCGCAGGTCGTGAGCGTGCTCGCCGCTCACCCCGAGGTGCAGCTGGTCGTTTCGGGCGATGTGCGGCAGCCGCAGCATCCCGTCGCCGGCGTCGTCTACGACGAGTGCGACGTCACCCGTGCCGACGCGGTGGCGGGCGTGCTGCGCCGCCATGAGATCGACGTGGTGGTGCACCTCGCCGCGATCGTGAATCCGGGTCGGGATGCCGCACTCGAGTACCGCGTCGACGTCGACGGATCGCGGCATGTCATCGACGCATGCGTCTCCACCGGCGTGCGCCGCCTGGTCGTGTCATCGTCGGGCGCGGCCTACGGCTACCACCCCGACAGCCCGGAGTGGATCGACGAATCGCAGCCGGTGCGCGGCAACGACGAGTTCACGTACTCGAAGCACAAGAAGCTCGTCGAGCAGATGCTCGCCGACACGCGCGCGCAGCATCCCGAACTCGAGCAGGTCGTGTTCCGCAGCGGCACGATCCTCGGGCCCACCGTCCGCAACCAGATCACGGCGCTGTGGGACGGCCCGCGCATCCTGCAGGTGCGCGGCTCGGACTCGCCGTTCGTGTTCGTGTGGGTCGACGACATCGCGGCGGCGTTCGCACGGGCGGCGACCGACGGCCCGCCCGGCATCTACAACGTGGCAGGTTCCGGGGCGATGACCGTTCCCGAGATCGCCGCCCGCCTGCGCAAGAGGCTGCTGGTGCTGTCGCCGGGCCTGCTCGCCTTCGCCCTGCGGGTGGGCAGGATGCTGCGCCTCACCGTGCACGGGCCTGAGCGCGTCGGCTTCCTTCAGCACCGGCCCGTGCTGGCCAACCGGGCGCTCGTCGAGGACTTCGGCTACACCCCGGTCAAGACCAGCCGCGAGGCGTTCGAGGCGTACCTCGCGTCGCATCCCGGCGTCGCGCGCGACTAGCGGCGGCTCGGCCGGCCGTTCCGCCGCCTCAGGCGCGCGCCTTCACCCGCGGATCGACGAACCCGTACAGCAGATCGACGATGAAGTTCGCGAGCACGATCAAGAACGCCGAGAACAGGGTGAACCCGATCACGAGCTGCAGGTCGAGCGTGTTGACCCCGTCGATGAGCATCGCGCCCAGCCCCTGCATCGAGAACACCTTCTCGGCGATGACGGTGCCGCCCAGCAGACCTCCGAGGTCGAGCCCGAAGATCGTGACCACGGGGATGATGGCGTTGCGCAGCCCGTGGCGCACGACCACCCGACCCTCGCCCACGCCCTTCGCGCGCACGGTGCGGATGTAGTCCTGCCCCATCGTCTCGATCATCTCGCCGCGGGTCAGCCGCGCGTAGATCGCCGCCGAGATGAACGCGAGCGTGCACCACGGCAGGATCAGATGCAGGAACCACTGCAGCGGGTCCTCGGTCAGCGGCACGTAGCCGCCCGTCGGGAACCACTGCAGCGTGAATCCGAACAGCAGGATCCCCAGCAGCCCGACGAGGTAGCTGGGCGCCGAGACGCCCGCGATCGCGAACGTCATCACGGTGCGGTCGACCCAGGTGTTGCGGCGCAGGGCCGCGACCACTCCCCCGGCCACGCCCATCAGCAGCCACAGCACCGCGGCGCCGACGGCGATCGACGCCGACACCGGGAAGCGCGAGGCGATCAGCTCCGTGACCGACGCGTTCAGCTGGAAGGAGTACCCGAAGCACGGCGCGGCGCACGAGATCGCGGCATCCCCCGTTCCGAAGCTGCGCCCCGCGACGATGCCCCACAGGAAGGCGCCGAGCTGCTGCCACCAGGGCAGGTTGGTGCCCATGAACTCCTTCGCGCGCTCGAGGTTCTCGGGCGTGCACGGCTTGCCGCAGCTCAGCTGCGCGGGGTTCGTGGGCAGCAGGTAGAAGATCGCGAAGGAGACGATCGCCACGACCAGCAGCACGAGGATCATGCCGCCGAGGCGCTGCAGGATGAACCGGGTCACCGGCCGCCTCCCTTCGGGTCGAGGGCGTCGCGCAGCCCGTCGCCGAGCATGTTGAACGCGAGCGTGATGAGGAACAGCGCGGCCCCCGGGAACACGAGGTACATCGGGCTGATCTGCACCCAGGAAACTGCCTCGCCGATCGTGCGGCCCCAGCTGGGCGTGGGCGGCGGCACGCCGACGCCCAGGAACGACAGCGCGGCCTCGAAGCCGATCATCGAGGGCACCATGATGGTCGTGTAGACGATGATCGTCGCCGACACGTTGGGCAGCACCTGGCCGAACGCCACGCGCCAGCCGCTGGCGCCCATGGCGGTGGATGCCGTCACGAAGGCGCGCTCGCGCAGCGACAGCACCTGCCCGCGCACGACGCGCGAGATCGACGGCCAGCCGAAGAACCCGATGACGATGATCATGAACAGCGGCTTGGGGAACGCCGTGGGCACGATGGCGGTCAGCGCGATCATGAACACGAGCACCGGGAAGCCGAACATCACGTCGACGACCCGGCTGAGGATCCTGTCGTACCAGCCGCCGAAGAAGCCCGTCGTCACCCCGACGAGCACGCCGATGAACACCGACAGCACGGTGGCGCTGATGCCCACCAGCAGCGAGATGCGCGCGCCGTAGACGACGATCGAGAACAGGTCGCGGCCGGTGAGCGGCTCGACGCCGAACCAGTGCGTCGCACTGATGCCGCCGCCCCAGCCCACGGGCGCACCCGAGTCGTCGAGCAGGTCGACGTGGTACGTGTACGGGTTCTGCCCGGTGATGGCGGTCAACAACGGCGCGAGAAGCGCCGCGAGCACGAAGACGATGATGACGATCGCGCCGGCGGTCGCCCACCGGTCGCGCAGGACGGAGCGCACGATGTGCCGGAATCCGGTGCGTCGCGACGGGATGCCGGTGCCCTCGATCGTGTTGGCGGTGGTCATGCGCTCACCCCCTCGTCGTCGGCCGCCAGCTGCAGCCAGGCGTCGCGCCGCTCGCGCTGCGCGTCGGGGTCGGCGACGGGTGCCGCGGCGATGAGCCGCTGCGTGTAGGGCTGCTGCGGGTCGGTGAGCAGGGCCCGGGCGGGGCCCGACTCGACGATGCGGCCGTTCTGCAGCACCGCCACGTCATGCGCGACCTCCTGCACGACGGCGAGGTCGTGGCTGATGAACAGGCATGCGAACCCGAAGTCGCGCTGCAGCTGCACGAACAGCTTCAGCACGGTGGCCTGCACCGACACGTCGAGCGCGCTGGTGGGCTCGTCGGCGATGAGCAGCGCCGGGTGCAACGCGACGGCGCGCGCGATCGCCACGCGCTGACGCTGGCCGCCCGACAGCTCGTGCGGGTACCGCTCGGCGAACGCGGCCGGCAGGTTCACGGCATCTAGCAGCTCCGCGACGCGGGCGCGCCGCTCGGTCTGCCCCTGCCGGGTGTGCAGTCGCAGCGGCTCGGAGATCGCCCGCCCCACGGTCTGCCGGGGGTTCAGCGACGACGCCGGGTCCTGGAAGACGTAGCCGATGCCGCGCCGCACGCGCCGCAGTCGGCGGCGGGATGCCGTGGCCAGATCGCTCCCGTCTACCCGCACACTGCCGCCGGCCGGGGCGATCAGCCCCGCCAGTGCGCGGCCGATGGTGGACTTGCCCGATCCCGACTCGCCCACCAGGCCGAACGTGCGGCCGGCGTCGATCGTGAAGCCCACGCCCTGGACGGCGTGCAGCGGAGGGCGTCCCCAGCCCGTCGACGCGTAGTCGATCGACAGGTCGTCGACCTCGACGACGCGGGGGGTGGATGCCTCCTGAGCCGTCACTGCGCCGGCCTGGTCGAGCCGCGGCACGGCCTGCAGCAGTTCGCGCGTGTACGCGGCCCGTGGAGAGGCGAACAGGGTCGCGGCATCCGCCCTCTCCACGACCTCGCCGGCGCGCATCACGATCACGTCGTCGGCCAGGTCGGCGACCACGCCCATGTCGTGGGTGATGAGGAGGACGGCCACCTGACGCTCGGCCGCCATCGTGCGGATGAGCTCGAGGATGCCGGCCTGCACGGTGACGTCGAGTGCCGTGGTCGGCTCGTCGGCCATGAGGATCTCGGGGTCGCAGGAGAGCGCCATCGCGATCATCGCGCGCTGCAGCTGGCCGCCGCTGAGCTCATGCGGATGCGAGCGCGCCACACGGTCGACGTCGCGGATCCCCACCGAGCGCAACAGCTCGCGCACCCGCGCCCGGGCCGATGACCGGTCGGCGCTCGTGTGGGCGCGCAGTGCCTCGACGATCTGCCACTCGATCGTGTAGACCGGGTCGAACGCGTTCATCGGCTCTTGGAAGATCGTGCCGATGCGGCCGCCGCGCACGGCGCGCAGCACGCCGGCGGGAGCGCCGACCAGCTCGCGGTCGCCGAGGCGGATGGTGCCGGACACGCGCGCGTTGGGGGGAAGTAGCCCCAGGACCGACATCGCCGTGACCGACTTGCCCGACCCCGACTCGCCCACGAGCGCGAGGACGCGCCCCGGGTACAGCTCGAAGCCCACCCCGTCGACGACGGTGCGGGCTTCGCTGCGCGGGCCGTCGGCGAACGCGATACGGATCGCGTCCGCCGACAGCACCGGCTGATCGCCGGATGAACTCACTGCTTCAGTGTGACAGTCAGGTAGTTCGGATAGGCGGGGAACGACGCGATGAAGAAGTTCTCGACATCGCTGCCGGCCAGGAACGACTGCTTCGAGTAGGTCAGCGGGACGACCGGGGCGTCCTGCATGATCCGCTTGTCGGCCTGCGCCCACAGCGACTGCGCCTGCGCCGGGTCGGTGGCCGCCGTCGCCTGGTCGATGAGGCCGTCGACCTCGCTGTTCGAGTAACGGGCGAGGTTGTACCCGCCGCCGCCGATCTGGCTCGAGTCGAACAGCGGCTGGATGTTGCCGTTCGCGCTCGGGAAGTCGGGCTGCCACCCGCCGAGGATCAGGTCGTAGTCGGGGTTGTCACCCGTCGCATCGGTGTACATCGTGTTGATGTCGAGCGGCTTGATCGTGACCTTGATGCCCGCGCGCTCGATGCCCTGCTCGAGCGCCTGCGCCTGCGCCTGGCTCGACGAGTCGTTGGCCGCCCACAGCACGAGGTTCAGGTCGTCGGAGTGGCCGGCCTCCTGCAGCAGCTGCTTGGCCTTGGCGACATCGCCGTCGTCGCCCGACGGGTACAGGTCGTACTCCTGGCGCCCGGGGATGCCGGGGGTGATCAGCGTGGTCGCGCGGATCGCCGCCTGGCTGCCGCCCTGCGCGATGATGAACGCCTTCGGGTCGACGGCGTACTCGATCGCCTGGCGCACCTTGAGGTCCTTCAGCGCACCGCGCTGCGTGTTCATGGCGAGGTAGTTGATGGGACCGGCGTCGCTGGTGGCCAGCCGCTCCTTGGCGCTCGGGTTCTTGTTGACCAGGGCCAGCTCGGCGGCACCGAGGTAGGTCGCCAGGAACGACGTCTTCGCGCTGCCCGCGTCGGTGATCAGCGACTGGGTGCTGGTGGAGACGTCCTGGCTCTCCTTGAAGATGATCTTGTCGGGGCCTGCGGTGCGCACCGAGTCGGTGCTCTTGTCCCACTCGGTGTTGCGGACGAGCTCGAGCGCGGTGCCCTGCTTGTTCGACGAGACCTTGTACGGACCGGTGGCCACCGGGTCGTCACCGTAGGTCTTGGGGTCGTCCTTGTCCTTCGGGACCGGGGCGAACGCCGGCATCGAGACGATCCACGGCCAGTCGCCGTACGACGAGTTCAGGTGGAAGACGATGGTCTTGTCATCGGGCGTCTCGATCGAGTCGAGGTCGCCGTCGGTGTAGGGGCCCTTGTAGTCCTCGCCGCCGACCAGCAGCGACTTGTGGTACCCGAGGCCGCCGGACAGCTCGGGCGCGAATGAGCGCTCGATGCCGTACTTGATGTCTTCGCTCGTGATCGGCGTGCCGTCGGCGAACTTCAGGCCGTCCTTGAGCGTGTAGGTCCAGGTCTTGCCGTCGTCGCTGACCGTGCCGGTGTCGGTGGCGAGGTCGGGGACGACCTTGGGGTCTTTGCCCTTCTGGATGTCCCACGTCGTCAGGCGGCGCTCGATGAGACCGAGCGTCGTGATCGCGAGGTTCTGGCTCTTCGCGGGGTCGAGGTTGATCTGGGTCGCCGAGGTGAGGATCGTGAGCGTCCCCCCGGTGCTGCCCGTCTTCTCGGCGCTGCTGCCGCCGCCGCCCGAGCAGGCGGTGAGCGCCAGCGTCGCGGCCGCTGCGAGCGCGATGGCGCCCGTCAGGTGTCGTCTCATGGGGGGTCCTCTTTCTTGGGGCACGGGTTTCGGCGGTGAGTGGGCTGTGGTCCGCCGACCGTTATGTTCCAGCATCCCTCATGGCAAAGGTATTCCCGCACGCGGGTGAAATCTTGCGTCACGGATGCCGCGGCATCCTGCTCCCTGCGTCGCCGCTGCCGCGGCACTCTGTCCCCCTGCGTCGCCGACGCGGGGCGCCTCGCCAGCGCCCGCGCCCCTGCTCTCACAGGCTTCGGAGAGTCACGCCTTCTTCGGAGCCGAACACGCACCCGGCTCCGAAGTTCGCGCGATCCTCCGAAGTCTGTGAGAGGGAGGCAGGGGAAGGACGGGGTGGATGCCGCGCGGCGGCGCGTGCCGGCAAGCACGATGCCCCGCCGCGCGTGCCGGCAAGCATGATGCCGCGCGGCGGCGCGTGCCGGCAAGCACGATGCCGCGCGGCCGCGCGGCGGGTCGCTGCACGCCGAACGGGTCGCTACGTGCGGCGGCGCCGCGCGAAGGGGCCCTACTCCCCGAAGCCGGCGGCGATCAGCTCGATGAGCTCTTCGCGCTCCTCGATCGGCAGGAACGCCGCCGCGGCCGCATTGAGCTGGAACGCCTCGAGATCGCCCAGGTCGTAGTCGAACGTCTCGGCCAGCAGCGCCAGCTCGCGGGTGAGCGAGGTGCGGCTCATCGTGCGGTTGTCGACGTTGACCGTCACGGCGAAGCCCAGCTGGTAGAGCAGGTCGAACGGGTGATCGGCCAGCACGTTGCCCCACGCGGCGATGGCGCCGGTCTGCAGGTTCGAGCTGGGCGACAGCTCGAGCGGGATCTCGCGGTCGCGCACCCACTGCGCGATCTGCCCGAGACGCACCTGCACGTCTTCGCCGTCGACGCCGACCGTCTCGATGTCTTCGGCGATGCGCACGCCGTGGCCCAGGCGCAGCGCACGCCCGTCGATGAGCGCCGAGCGGATCGAGGCGAGCCCGGCCGCCTCCCCCGCGTGCACGGTGGCCGGGAAGAACTCGGCGGCCAGGTGGTCGAACGCCTCGCGCAGCCGCGAGGGCGGGAAGCCGTCTTCGGGGCCCGCGATGTCGAACCCGACCGCCCCGCGGTCACGCCACGACACGGCGAGCTTCGCGATCTCGAGCGACCGGTCGGTGTGGCGCATCGCACTGATGAGCTGCCCGACGCGGATGTCGCGGCCCGCAGCGTGCGCGGCATCCTGCCCCTGCTCGATGCCCTCCTGCACGGCGGCGACCGCGTCGTCGAGGCTCAGCCCCGCGGTCAGGTGCTGCTCGGGAGCCCAGCGCACCTCGGCGTAGACCACGCCGTCTGCGACGAGGTCTTCGACGAACTCGCGGGCGATGCGGGTCAGCCCCTCGCGCGTCTGCATGACGGCGATCGTGAGGTCGAACGTCTTCAGGTACTCGACGAGCGAGCCCGAGTCGCTCTGCCGGGCGAACCAATCGGCGAGCGCGGCGGGCTCGTGCTCGGGCACGTCGATGCCGGCGGCATCCGCCAGCTCGATGATCGTGGCGGGACGCACGCCGCCGTCGAGGTGGTCGTGCAGCGAGACCTTCGGCAGGCTGCGCAGCGAGACGCCGCCGATGCGCGCGTCACCGTTCTGGTCGATGGCCATGGGTGCTCCTTGGAGATTCGGGATGCCGCGTCACGCGGTGATGCGCTCGATGACGATCGGGCGCGGGTCGGCCTTCTCGCCGATGCCGTACGCATTCTCGAGGGCCTCGAGCGCGCGCGGGATGCGCGCGGCGTCGTCGGCACCGAGCGTGAGCAGCGGCTGACCGGCGACAACGCTATCACCCGGCTTGGCGTGCAGCTCGATCCCGGCCGCGTGCACGACGGCGTCCTGCGGGCGGGCGCGCCCGGCGCCCAGCCGCCATGCGGCGATGCCGACGTCCCACGCATCCAGCCGGGTGAGCACGCCCGACGAGGGCGCGACGATCGTGTGCGTCTCGCGCGGGGTCGGCAGCGGCGCGTCGGGGTCGCCGTCCTGTGCGGCGATCATGCGTCGCCAGACGTCCATGGCCCGCCCGTCGGCGAGGGCCGCCTCGACGTCGGCATCGGGCTGCCCCGCGAGCGCGAGCATCTCGCGCGCGAGCGCGACGGTGAGCGCGACGACGTCGGCGGGCCCGCCGCCGGCGAGCACCTCGACCGATTCGCGCACCTCGTTGGCGTTGCCGACGGCCACACCCAGCGGCGTGTCCATGTCGGTGATGAGCGCGGTGGTCGCCACCCCCGAGTCGGTGCCGAGCTCCACCATGGTGCGCGCCAGCTCGCGCGCCTTCTCGAGGTCGTGCATGAATGCGCCCGAGCCGACCTTGACGTCGAGGACGAGCGAGTCGGTGCCCTCGGCGATCTTCTTCGACATGATGCTCGAGGCGATCAGGGGCACCGCCTCGACGGTGCCGGTCACGTCGCGCAGCGCGTACAGGCGCTTGTCGGCGGGCGCCAGGCCCGAACCCGCGGCGCAGATCACCGCGCCGATCCCCTGCAGCTGCGCGCGCATCTCGTCGTTCGACAGCGCCGCGCGCCACCCGGGGATCGACTCGAGCTTGTCGAGCGTGCCGCCGGTGTGGCCGAGGCCGCGGCCCGACAGCTGCGGCACCGCGACGCCGAAGGCTGCGACCAGCGGTGCCAGGGGCAGCGTGATCTTGTCGCCGACGCCACCGGTGGAATGCTTGTCGGCGGTCGGCTTGCCCAGCCCCGCGAAGCTCATCCGCTCGCCGGAGGCGATCATGGCGTCGGTCATCACGCGGATCTCGTCGCGCCCCATGCCGTTCAGCAGCACCGCCATCGCGAACGCCGACATCTGAGCGTCGGTGACGTACTCGCGCGTGTACGCGTCGATCATCCAGCGCAGCGCGTCGGGGTCCAGCCCGGTCTTGTCGCGCTGCGCGCGGATGACGTCGACGGCGTCGAAGGGCTCTGTCATCGTGCTCTCCCCCTGGTCGTGTCGAGACGCTCGCTCAACGACCGACCGTCTCCAGGTCGCGCGGCCCGAACGCGTCGGGCAGCACCTCGTCGATGGTGCGGATGCCCGACACCGTGTCGAGCAGCATGCCCGGAACGGCATGTTCGAACAGCAGCTGCCGGCAGCGCCCGCAGGGCATGATCGTGTCGCCCTCGCCGTTCACGCACACGAACGCGACGAGCTGGCCCCCGCCCGAGATGTGCAGATCGCTGACGAGTCCGCACTCCGCACACAGCGTGACCCCGTACGACGCGTTCTCGACGTTGCAGCCGACGATCACCCGCCCATCGGTCACCAGTGCCGCCGCCCCCACGCGGTAGCGCGAGTACGGCACGTACGCGTGCTCGGATGCCTCGCGGGCCGCCGCATGCAGCGCGTCCCAGTCGATGTCGGTCACGATCTCCTCCACGATGTGCGGGATGCCGCGGCTCATCCCTTGATGTACGGACTGCCGTCGGCCGCGGGCGCCGTGATCTTGCCCGCGAACCCGGCCACCGCCAGGATCGTGACCACGTACGGCAGCATGAGCATGAACTCGCTCGGGATCGGCGTGTTCAGCACCGACAGCAGGTTCTGCAGACTCGTCGCGAAGCCGAACAGCAGGGCGGCCAGCGTCGCCTTGATCGGGTCCCAGCCGCCGAAGATCACCGCCGCCAGGGCGATGAAGCCGAGGCCCGCGGTCATGTCCTTGGTGAACTGCGGCACCGACACCAGCGTGAAGTAGGCACCGCCGATGCCGGCGATCGCGCCGGCCAGCAGCACGTTCCAGAACCGGGTCGGATTCACCTTGATGCCGACCGTGTCGGCGGCCTGCGGGTGCTCGCCGACCGAGCGCAGACGCAGACCCCATCGGGTGCGGTACAGACCCCAGGCGACGATCGCGACGACCACATACATGAGGTACACGATGAACGTCTGGTTGAAGAACACGGGACCGATCACGGGGATGTCGCCCAGCAGCGGGATCTTCCATCGCGGGAAGGTCACCGCATTGTTCAGCGCCGCCTCGTTGGGCGCCAGCAGCGCGCCGTAGAGGAAGCCGGTGAGGCCCGACACCAGCACGTTCAGCACGACGCCGACGATGATCTGGTCCACGAGGTAGCGGATCGCGAAGGCCGCGAGCACGAACGCCACCAGCACGCCGCCGATGATGGCGCCGATGAGTCCCACGAACGGGTTGCGCGTGATGCTCGACAGCAGCACGGCCGTGAACGCGCCCAGCAGCAGCTGGCCCTCGATGGCGATGTTGACCACGCCGCCGCGTTCGCCGATCACACCGGCCAGTGCGCCGTACACGAGCGGCACCGACAGCGACAGCGCTCCGGCGAGGGTGCCCGCGACCGGCACCACGCCGCCGCCCTGCGCGGCCCAGGTGAGGAACGCGAACATCGCGATCACGGCGAAGACGATGGAGACCCACAGCCCGGTGCGGCGGTACGCCACGGCATCCCACCACGTCCATGCGGTGAGCACGGCGAGGATGATCCACGAGATCCACATCGTGGGCGCGGCGGCCACGTGGATGTCGGCGATGGTGAACGACACACGATCGCTGATGCGGAAGATGCTGTCGCCGCTGACGGGCGAGAACACGAACAGAAGTGCCAGCAGTACCGTCACGGCGGTGAGCGTCACCGGCAGCTTGATGTGCCGCGTGCGCACGATCTCGGGTGTGAACGTGGAGGCCGTGATCGTCATGAGGCCACCGCCTTGTCGTTCGCCGCGGCGCGTTTGCGGGCGGCCTTGGCCTTGCCCTTCGCCGACAGGTCGGAGTCATCCTTGGGGAGGAAGAAGATCGTGCGCACCAGCGGCGGCGCAGCGATGAACAGCACGATCATCGACTCGACCACGAGCACGATGTCGACCGGGATGCCCTGTGCGACCTGCATCGTGAACGACCCGGCCTTCAGCGCGCCGAACAGCAGCCCTGCCCAGAACGTGCCCCAGGCGCGCGAGCGCCCGAGCAGGGCCACGGTGATCGCGTCGAAGCCGATGCCCGCGTCGATCGCATCGCCGAAGCCGGTGGGCACCGAGCCGAGGATCTGGTTCATGCCCGCCAGCCCCGCCAAGCCGCCGGCGAACAGCATCGCGTACACGTACATGCGCTGCACGCTGATGCCGGCGGTGCGTGCGGCGTGGGGGTTCTCGCCCACCGCCCGCAGCCGGAAGCCCAGGCTGGAGTGTTCGACGAGCCACCAGGTGATCACCGTGGCGACGATCACGATCGGGAAGCCCCAGTTCAGCAGCGGGAACTGGTCGCCGAACAGCGAGGGGAACTGTGCGGTCTCGGGGGTCGGCGCCGAGATCGGCTGGTTCGTGCCGGGCTTCTGCAGCAGGCCCGGCGTGCGGATCATCCACCGCACGAGGTACAGCGCGACGAAGTTGAGCATGATCGTGAGGATCACCTCGTGCGCGCCGGTGCGCGCCTTCAGCAGACCCGCGATGCCGCCCCAGATCGCGCCGCCGGCGATGCCGGCCACGAGCGTCAGCGGCATGTGGATCCACATGGGCAGGTCGAGGTTGAACGTCACGAGGGCGGCCGTCGCACAGGCGATGAGCATCTGGCCGCGGGCACCGATGTTGAACAGGCCGGAGCGGAACGCGAGCGCGACGCCGAGGCCCGCCGCGATCAGGGGCGCGGCGAAGCCCAGGGTGTTCGTCAGCGGCGTGATGAACGCGGTGAACGACGTGGCTCCGGGGTTGACGATCGACCCTTGGAACAGCGCGTAGTATCCGCCGGCGACCGACTGCCAGATGGCGGCGAGCATGTCCTGCGGACGGGCGAAGAAGTAGCCGGCGGCCTTCTGCACGGTCTCGTCGGTCACCGCGATGAGGATGCCGCCGACGATCATCGACGCGACGATCGCCAGGACCGTCGTCACCACCGACCCGCGCAGGATCTCGCGGATCAGCTGGTTCGAGCGGGGCGCCTCGGGGGCCTCCGGAGCGCTCTGGCCGGTGAGGGGGCCGGATGCCGCGGGCAGCTGCTCGGGCGGAAGGCCGACCGGTTCGGGCCCGGCACCGGGTACACGGTCGCTCATGCAGCGTCCTCCGTCGGGTTCTCGCCGGCCATCATCAGGCCGAGCACGTCGCGCGGGGTGTCGGCGGGGACGATGCCCACGATGCCTCCGCGGTACATCACCGCGATCCGGTCGGCGAGTGCGACGACCTCATCGAGCTCGGTCGACACGACGATCACCGGCACGCCGGCGTCGCGGGTCTGGATGATGCGGTTGTGGATGAACTCGATCGACCCCACGTCGACGCCGCGCGTCGGCTGCGAGGCCAGCAGGAGTGAGAGCTCGCGGGTCAGCTCACGGGCGATGACGACCTTCTGCTGGTTGCCGCCCGACAGCGACCCGGCGCGGCTCGACGGGCCCTGCGTGCGGATGTCGAACTCCGCGATGCGGTCACGCGCGAACGCGTCGAGCACACGGCGCTTGATGGTGCCGGCCGACTGGAACTGCGGATCCGAGCTGCGATCGAGGATGAGGTTCTCGGCCACCGTGAACGAGCCGACCAGGCCGTCCTCCTGCCGGTCCTCCGGCACGAACCCGACGCCCTCGTCGAGGATCGCGCGCACGCCCTTGCCGACGAGCTCCTCGCCGTTCAGTGTGATCGAGCCCGACACCTTCTCCTGCAGGCCGATGATGGCCTCGGCCAGTTCGGTCTGCCCGTTGCCCTGCACGCCCGCGATGGCCAGCACCTCGCCGGGCCGCACATCGAAGTCGACGCCGTCGACCACGACCGCGCCGTCGGCCGAGAGCACGCGCAGGTCGCGGACCTCCACACCCCCGGTGCCGATCTTCGGCGGGTCCTTCTGCACGGTGAGCTCGACGGCGCGGCCCACCATCATCGAGGCCAGCTCCGTGTTGGTCGCCGTCGGGCTCGCCTCGCCGATCACCTTGCCCAGCCGGACGACCGTGATGCGGTCGGCGACCTCGCGCACCTCGCGCAGCTTGTGCGTGATGAAGACGATGGCGGTTCCCTCGTCGCGCAGCTGCCGCATGATCTGCATGAACTCGTCGGTCTCCTGCGGCGTGAGCACGGCGGTCGGCTCGTCGAAGATGAGGATCTTCGCGTCGTGCGCGAGGGCCTTCACGATCTCGACGCGCTGCTGCACGCCCACCGGCAGGTCTTCGACCCGTGCGTCGGGATCGATGTGGAAGCCGAACCGATCGGAGACCTCGCGCACCCGGCGCCGGGCGGCGCCGATGTCGAGGATGCCGAAGCCCTTGGTGTCCTCGTGACCGAGCATGAGGTTCTCGGCCACCGTGAACACCGGGATCAGCATGAAGTGCTGGTGCACCATGCCGATGCCCGCGGCGATCGCGTCGCCGGGGCCGCGGAAGTGCTGCACGACGCCGTCGAGCAGGATCTCCCCCTCGTCGGCCTGATAGAGCCCGTAGAGGACGTTCATGAGTGTCGATTTGCCGGCGCCGTTCTCGCCCAGCAGCGCGTGGATCTCGCCGCTGCGCAGTTCGAGGTCGATGTGGTCGTTGGCCACCAGGCTTCCGAAGCGCTTCGTCACGCCCCGCAGCTCGAGCTTCATAGTGTGCACCTTATCCAGCGAACGGTCGTTGAGCGAGGCCCCGCGCGGGGGCCCCGCTCAACGACCGGATGGGTCTTGCTACTTCGGCGAGTTGGTCGAGGTGACCTCGAGCGAGCCGTCGATGATCTGCTTCTGCAGCTCGGCGAGCTTGTCGGTCAGCCCCGAGGGCAGCTTGCTCTCGAAGTCGTGGAACGGGCTCAGGCCCACGCCCTCGTTCTTCAGGGTGCCGATGTAGGGCGTCACGTCGAAGTCACCGGTGGCCGCCGACATGACGGTGTCGTACACGGCCGAGTCGATGCGCTTCATGATCGAGACCAGCGTGACGTCGGCGACCGACGGGTCGGCAACGGCCAGGTCGGAGTCGACGCCGAGCATCACGGTGTCTTTGCCGGAGTCCTTGATGGCCGCGGCCGCGGACTTGTAGATCGGACCGCCGACCGGGAGGATCACGTCGACGCCCTGGTCGAGGATGCCCTGCGCGGTCTGCTTGGCGGTGTCGTTCGCGGTGAAGCCACCGGTGAACGAGCCCTTCTGCGTGTCGACGTTCCATCCGAATGTGGCGACGTTCGCGCTGTTGTCCTCGTTGAACTTCTTGACGCCGTCGATGAAGCCGTCCATGAAGATCGCGACAGACGGGATCTGCAGGCCGCCGAACGTGCCGACCTTGTCGACGCCGTCCTGGTGCGACCATGCGGCCGCGGCGTATCCGCCCAGGTAGGCGGCCTCGACCGTGTTGAAGAGGATCGGCTTGATGTTGTCGGCGTCGGGCTTGCCGTCGCCGTCGGCGTCGGCGCTGTCGTCGATGATCGCGAAGTCGATGTTCGGGTTCGCCTTGGCCGTCTTGATGGTCTCGGCCGAGAGCTTGAAGCCGACGGCGATGATCAGCGTGCAGTTCTGGCCGACCATGCTCTGCATGTTGGGGCCGTAGTCGCTCTCCGAGCTCGACTCGGCCTCGATGGCCTTCACGCCCAGTTCACTGGCGGCCTTGTCGATGCCGTTCTTGGCGGATTCGTTGAACGACTTGTCGTTCCAGCCGCCGTCGTCCGAGACGATGCAGGGCTTGAAACCGGCGACCGCGGTCTTGCCGCCCTCGGTCGGTGTCGTCGCCTCCGGCGCTGCACCGCAGCCGGCGAGCACGAGGGCAAGGCTGGCGGCGACGGTGACGCCGGCGAGCTTGCGAGTAGATGAGATGGTCAACTCGGCCTCCACAGGAATGGACCGCGGACTTCGCGGCACCTAAGAAGTTACCCAGTATGACGTGTGATTTGCAGATCTGCACGACCCGTGGGCCGGAATGGTTACAAAGCCGAAACGAAGGGATGCGGCATCCCGCGCATTCCGCCCGGTCAGAGCACCTCGCCCCGGCCGGAGAGTTTGAGCGCGTCCACCACGCCCTTCACCCGCTGCGCGTTCTCGCTCGTGGTCACCAGCAGGGCGTCGGGCGTGTCGACCACGACGATGTCCTTGACGCCGATGAGCGAGATGATCCGATTCGTCTGGCTCACCACGATTCCGCTGGCGGCATCGGAGAGGATGCGCGCGTTCTCCCCCAGGATCGCCAGGTCGTTCGGGCGGCCGTGCGAGTTGAGCTTGGCGAGGCTGGCGAAGTCGCCGACGTCGTCCCAGTCGAAGTGCCCCGGCACGACCGCGAGCCTGCCGCGGGCGGCGGCGGGTTCGGCGACCGAGTAGTCGATCGCGATCTTCTCGAGCGTCGGCCAGACCCGATCGACCACGGGCCCCCGGGCGTCGCGGTCGTCCCAGGCCTCGGCGAGGTCCATGAGGCCCGCGTACAGCTGCGGGCGGTTCTCGGCGATCTCGCCCAGCAGCACATCGGCACGTGAGATGAACATCCCCGCGTTCCACAGGTAGGAGCGGTCGGCGAAGTACTCCTTGGCCGTGTCCAGGTCGGGCTTCTCGACGAAGCGCTCGACCATGGCCGCCTCGGGCGCCCCGTCGACGATGAGCTCCCCGGCCTTCTTGATGTAGCCGAAGCCGATCGAGGGCTCGGTGGGCGGGATGCCGATCGTGCAGATGTAGCCCTCACGCGCCACCTCGATCGCCTGGCGCACCGCCCAGTCGAACAGATGCGGCACGCGGATCACGTGGTCGGCCGCGAACGAGCCGACGACCACGTCGGGCTCGCGCCGCACGAGGATCGCCGCGGCCAGGCCGATCGCGGCCGTCGAATCGCGCGGCTCGGATTCGAGGATCACGTTCTTGTCGGGGATGCCGGGCAGCTCCTTCTCCACGGCCGCCCGGTGGGCGCGGCCGGTGACCACCGCGATGCGGTCGGGGCCGGCGAGCGGCTCGAGGCGGTTCCAGGTGTCCTGCAGAAGGGTGTGCCCGGAACCGGTGAGATCGTGCAGGAACTTCGGGGCGTCGGCGCGCGAGAGCGGCCACAGCCTGCTGCCGATGCCCCCGGCGGGGATGATGGCATGGAAGTCGGAGACGGGCGCTGACATGCGTCCAGGGTATCGGCCGCGGCATCCCGCCACCGCCCTTCGCCTCTCTCACTGAGCGGGATCCGACGGCCCCCGCAGTAAGGCCCGCCTAATCCGCTGAGACCACAGGAGGGGAATAGGATGGGCTCGCGCCCGTTTGTGTGACGCCGAGGTCTTCCGGCCTCGGGGGGCATTGTCCGCCCCTACTCGAGTACGACTCTGGAGGACGGCCGTGTCTGCACCAGCACGCGTGACACCGTCGGTTTCCCAAACCACTTCCCGGACGCCGCGCGGCACGCTGTACCGCGGTCATGAGGGCATGTGGTCTTGGGTGCTGCACCGCATCACGGGCATCGGGATCTTCTTCTTCCTGCTTGTCCACATCCTCGACACGGCACTGATCCGTGTGGCGCCGGAGGCGTACGACGCCGTGATCGGCACCTACAAGAACCCGATCATGGGCGTCGGCGAGATCATCCTGGTCGCCGCGATCGCGTACCACGCGTTCAACGGCCTGCGCGTGATCGTCGTCGACTTCTCCAAGTGGGGCGCGAAGTACCAGCGCCAGCTGTGGTGGGGCGTCATCGGCCTGTGGGTCGTGCTGATGCTCGGCTTCATCCCGCGCCAGTTCATGGTCATCATGGCCGAGATCACCGGGGGCAACTGACATGACCGCCGACACCATCGCCGCACCCCGCACTCCGGCCGCCCCGCCCCGCCGCAAGGGCCTCAACCTCGAGAAGTGGGGCTGGCTGTTCATGCGCGCCTCGGGCGTGCTGCTGGTCGTGCTCATCTTCGGGCACCTCATCGTCAACCTCGTCCTGGGCGAGGGCGTGCGTCAGATCGACTTCGCCTTCGTCGTCGGCAAGTACGCCACGCCGTTCTGGCAGTGGTGGGACGTCATCATGCTCTGGCTGGCGCTCATCCACGGCAGCAACGGCATGCGCACGATCGTCAACGACTACGTCACCCACAACGGCACGCGCCGCGTGCTGGTCTGGGCGCTCGGAATCGTCGCCGCGCTGCTCATCCTGCTCGGCACCCTCGTCGTCTTCACCTTCGACCCCTGCCTCGGCGTGGCCCCCGACAGCTCGCTGTGGCAGATGTGCCAGGCGCGATAGAGACGCTACGCAGAGACCCAGACACGGAGGCATCCCACACGTGAGCACCCAGACATCGGGCGACGTCGTCAAGGACGGCGTGCACTACCACCAGTTCGACATCGTGATCGTCGGCGCCGGCGGCGCCGGCATGCGCGCCGCGATCGAGGCCGGCCCCGGCGCGAACACGGCCGTCATCTCGAAGCTCTACCCCACCCGCTCGCACACCGGTGCGGCGCAGGGCGGCATGGCCGCGGCGCTGTCCAACGTCGAGGAGGACAACTGGGAGTGGCACACCTACGACACCGTCAAGGGCGGTGACTACCTCGTCGACCAGGATGCGGCCGAGATCCTCGCGAGGGAGGCCATCGACGCGGTCATCGACCTCGAGAACATGGGGCTGCCGTTCAACCGCACCCCCGAGGGCAAGATCGACCAGCGCCGGTTCGGCGGTCACACCCGCGATCACGGCAAGGCCGCGGTCCGCCGCGCCTGCTACGCGGCCGACCGCACCGGCCACATGATCCTGCAGACGCTCTATCAGAACTGCGTGAAGCTGGGCATCAACTTCTTCAACGAGTTCTATGTGCTCGACCTGGTCACCGTCCCCGACGCCGACGGCAACCCGCAGATCGCCGGGGTCGTCGCATACGAGCTGGCCACCGGCGAGCTGCACGTGTTCCAGTCGAAGGCCGTCATCTTCGCCACCGGCGGGTTCGGCAAGATCTTCAAGACGACGTCGAACGCGCACACCCTCACCGGTGACGGCGTCGGCATCATCTGGCGCCGCAAGCTGCCGCTGGAGGACATGGAGTTCTTCCAGTTCCACCCGACCGGGCTGTACGGCCTGGGCATCCTTCTCACCGAGGGCGCCCGCGGTGAGGGCGCGATCCTGCGCAACGCCTCGGGCGAGCGCTTCATGGAGCGCTACGCCCCCACCATCAAGGACCTCGCGCCCCGTGACATCGTGGCGCGGTCGATGGTGCAGGAGGTCCTCGACGGGCGCGGCGCGGGTCCCCACAAGGACTACGTCTACCTCGACTGCACGCACCTGGGCGCAGAGGTCCTCGAGACCAAGCTGCCCGACATCACCGAGTTCGCACGCACCTACCTGGGCGTCGACCCGGTCGTCGAGCCGGTGCCCGTCATGCCGACCGCGCACTACGCGATGGGCGGCATCCCGACCA